>Ga0123337_10000071_pt1 | contig 212514 bp, 227 predicted proteins | sample frozenSSSSmetaG_FD_89792 | JGI IMG/M metagenome (GOLD analysis project Ga0123337, IMG submission 89792) | Glacier valley bacterial and archeal communities from Borup Fiord, Nunavut, Canada, to study Microbial Dark Matter (Phase II) -... | ecosystem: Environmental > Aquatic > Freshwater > Ice...
CCTCCAGCCCCCCCTCCCCCTCACTCTCCCTCCACCTCCTACACGCCTCCAACCCCCTCTTCACCCCACCCACCCTCCCCGCCCACAGCCCCTCCACCCTCGTCCGCATCGTCCACGCCCGCTGGCTGCTGATCACCCCGATCGCCTGCAGCACCGCCTTGCGCGCGTCGCGCCCAAACACGGCCGGGTGGTGGATCCACTCCAGACTGGCCTCCAGCTCCGCATCCAGCGCCGCCACCGTCGCCGCATCGATCCCCACGTCGCCGGGCGGCGCGGGCGGCGGCCCCAGCGGCGGCGGCGGCGGCGCGTCGTACGTCGGCGACAGGCTGGGCAGCGGCGGCGAGCGGCGGCTCTGGATCGGCGTCTGCGGCACGGGCGGGATGGGCGGCAGGCCGCCCTTGCCCAGGCCCTTGAGGATGCTGCGCGTCTCGATGAGCAGGTGGGCGGCGCGCTCGTGCTGGGCGCGCGTCACGAGCGTGAGGGCGCGCGTCAGCATGTCCGAGGTGAGGAGCTCCATGCGGCGCTGGACGACGCTCGGGTGGGGCGGGATGGGCGGCGAAGGGGGGTAGGGGGACTTCTTCTGCGGGGAGGGGGCGGGGAGCATGGTGATGGCGAGGAGGGAGGGGCGAGGTAGGTGGGTGATGGTGTTGTCGCGGAGGAGGTCGCCCCAGGTGAGGTCGGCTTGGATGACCGGCACTTCCTCGATGGAGAGGGGGCGTGGGGAGTCGTTGTCGAGTGGGCCGGCGAGGGCCTCGAGGTTCGACATGATGTTCTCCCAGGGATCGGAGGGGACTTGCTCGGGTGAGGAGGCGTCGGGCGTGATGACGAGCTGCACAAGCACATCTGTTACGAGTTAGCACGGAGCAGGGTAGGTCGGGAGAAGCAGGCTGGGATCTACCTCGTTTGTCGCCAAAGCGCAGATCTCCCAGCGCCGCTTCGGCGTCTCTGCCTGTAGCGCGACGGGTGATCTGCAATGCCCCACTGATCTTCACAAATTTCGCGGGCGAACCCTCAGGAAGGCGGAGCTTGAGCTTGACATTCTGATGAGACATGGCTTGCAAGGACCCAAGGCATCCTGCCAGACATTCTCGTAGCATCATCCAGTCCTTGACGTATGTGTATGACGCCTTGGTACGAGTTGAGAGCTCGATCATTGTGTCTGGCTTATGCGTCATGCCAAGACCGAATGAATGGATTGCGATTCTACAACAATTAGCACTCCCCTGTCAGAGACCTTCGCCGAAATACTCACTTTGCTGCCTCGGCACGAGAAACCACGAAATCTACGCTCTCAGGATCTGAAGTTGACGAGTCGCTGATCAGTAGGATCGTTGCAACGGGATTGTTCGACTTCCGCTGCATCAACAGATCCATCGCCACATTCGCGCCCTCAACAACATCAGCACGATGAAGCTTTTGCCCCACTGGCTTGATTTGAGAGAGAATGTTCTGCCAGCCACTCCATGTCTTCGTCATCATTCCCACCAACGGAACCCCACCACCACTCGACCCGAATGTGACGAGCCCCATGCGGTCACGCTCTCCGAGATTCTGGACCATGTAATTCAACGCATCGCGTACTAATGTGATTTTGACGCCTTGCATCGAAGAGGAGATTGGCACGACGACAACGATATCTACAGGCACGTGAACAGGGGCTGGTAGGCGTATCGAGCGGTGATTGGTATACTCTGTCGGCGCAGTCGTGGTCGACCTTCCAGCGTAGGAAGACGAATTGACTGACGATACACGCTTGGCATTCGACTGGAGTCTCCTCCAATCCTCCTCTTCGGTCTCCAGGTCCCGCTCGTAGTCCGGACTCTGCATAGAGGATTCTTCAGCTGCCTGAAGGTCTAATAACGCTTGTTCCCACGGTTTGAGCTGGCTGAGATTTTCGAATTGAAGATGGAATTGTGGGAGCTCAGGAACCGAGAGACTTAGAGTCAGAATGTTCTCGTCCTGCGGTTGGAGGTTTTGCGACGTGATTCTCTGCGTCATTCCAAGAGTGTCGCCAGCTGATGTTTGCGTGACACCATTCAAATGCTTCTTGATCAGGATTGAGCCCTTGAGTGCGCATCGAGTCGTCCTCCTGCCGTTGCCTTCATCACTCCATTGTTGTAAAGGCGTCACTTTCTTTTCCTTTACGCAAATGAGCATTTCGGCGAACAGATAGCATTCCAGATCTTGCCACTGCAATTTATCCTTCCCAACGCGAATCGTGCCATACAGTCTCAACTTGCCAAATCTAAAATCATGAGCATCGTGAATACAGAAGGGCGCGTTCGGTCGTACCTTGAGAAATCTAGACCATGCCAGTTCTCCACGCGAGCTCGCAGGCTTTCTGCCATCTCTTCCAGTACTTCTGGCGACTCGTATGGATAGAAACGAGGCGGCGTGCTCTTCGCAGGCGAAGGTGGCCGCGCATATCTATCCTCGTCGCGAATCATCGGTACCGGTGGTGTGTGTAGGTCATCCGGATCAGGCCTCCATTTATTGTCGGGAACCTCGATTGTGACGAGACAAGTGAGGGTCTGCTGCACTGGCGAGCGGTTGAGGGTTGGGAATTCCGATCGGATACTGACGAGAGGGGGAGGTATCGGGTTCCGTATGATGCTTGCTCGTGGGCTGACGAGATTAGTTTCCATGGATTGCACATCGTAGTCGTGTCGTCTTCCAGGTGCACTCTGTGAAGTCTCGGGATATCCATTCGACGATACTTGGCCGGTGGCGTCGCTACCTGATCGGTGATGGCTTCTCGATTGTTGCGTATAGAGATCGCGGGAATCGCGTGTCTCTCTGCTATCTCTGTCGCGATGGCCGACAGAGCTCCCTCTGCCTTGCCTCGAGTGTTCCCTCTCCCTCTCATATTGCCTTGATGGCGACTCGCGGCTCGGTGACCTCGCGGGCTGGTGATCCCATTGTGTAGGAGTGGGCGTAGCGGATGCTCGTTCATTCACCGAGACTGCTCGCACCATGCTACTTAGCTTCTCTACACGGATTGAAGATGATCAGCAAATGGTAAGAGGTTGACCAACCGTCACTGAGCTCCTTACCAATGTCAAGCACGTTCCCACCACGGCTCGTATCGAGACCCAATGGCGCATTACATGTCGGGCAGTATTGCGAGTCGAACTCTTTCATGTACTCGTAGAAGCATGCGCCGTGGCAGACATGGCCGCAGGAGAATTGTAGGATGCGTTCGCCGCGGAGGGTGTGCTCTAGGGGTTCTTCGCACACGGCGCATTCGCTGCCGACAAAGGTTCGCTCGCGCCGCGTGCGGCTCCTCTCGGTGTCCAACATTCCTGTCATTCCACCTCCTGATCGGCCCTTCAATTCGTTAACTCGACCGCTACCCTTTGAACTGTGCGACGTGTGCGAATCGATCGAGGGTGACCTTCGCGGACGTGGTACAAGAGCTGTGCCAGCAGTCACAGAGGTGTCTAAATAAGCCGTTTAGCGCCTCTTCTTGTATGTTAATAATTCGGCGAGGACACTGTGTGGATTATACACAGTAATCCACTTCTGCTCGACCCGCAAAGGGATGGCGATCGCGCGCAAGGTTAAGTCAATGCTAGGTATAAGTAAAATGGGCGGACCAACTCTTCTTTGGGTATGCCTCAGCAGCGCCAGTGCCCGTCGCAACTTCGTCGACTCTTGATGTGTGATGTCTCCTCGAAGAGACGTGCTTTTGGCTGAGCAGACCCAGCTCTACCAATTGAGCGGATATGTGCTCGTTGTCCTTCTTCTTCTGTCTCGCGATAAAGACGGGGACTGGGTCGTCTGGAGTCGGGTGGCGGGCGAGAGGCGAGCGATCCAGGAGTCGATTCGACATCGACTGGCAACGACCTGGACCCTGACTCTAAGGGATCCTTGCTGTCGCAGAAGTTTCGACGATCTTGCCCGGATGTGGGACAAGGTGAGTATAGCGGGGCGACTGAGATGGAATATCAGCGAACTGCCATGGCCCGATTGGAGAAGTGAGGACTGCGCAGCAGCAACTGTGGGTGTATTTGCCGCGGATAAGATGCGACTGTTGAGAGAGAGAGAGGCTGGTGGGAGTGGGAGTGGGAGTGGGAGTGGGAGGTTGGAGGCGGGAGGGAGAGTGGGAGGTTGGAGGCGGGACGTGGGAGAGGTTGGAGGGCAATAATAATAACAATAATGATAATGTCGGGAGAAGTCCCGAGTAGGAGTCACTTACGTTTCGGGCGGGTACATATGTAAGTGGCTGTAGGTTATGTAGACGTAGGTTATGTAGACAGTAGGGAGAGAACTGCACAGCACAGTACTACGGAGTATTATCCCTCGACCTGTCTCGCGGCAAATGGTTTCAATGGATGACCCTTTTTTTTTGGTTTTTGTTTTGTTTTGTTTTTGTTTCAGGGTAGCAGGTCAGTAGAGGTAGAGTACCTAGTAATTCTGCAGTGTAGAGGGTAGAGGGTAGAGGGTAGAGGGGTAGTAGTGGTGTAGTGTACTTCGTAGAAGGGGGGGGTAGTAGAGTAGTAGAGTAGTAGAGTAGCAGTGTAGTGTAGCAGTGGAGCAGTGTAGCAGAGGAGCGTAGTAGTGGTGTATGGGAATGGTTCGTGAGATCCCAGGCGAAGAAGCTTGCTTGCTAGTAAAGTAATAATAGGTAATAGAGTAATATGGGGCAGCCGTGTGTGTACATATAATGTACATACTCTGTAAAGGATAAGAATAGGTCGAGTTCAATGGAAGGGAATAGAGTACTAGAATAGTAGAGTAGCAGTCGCCGTATCATATATGTGCGTATATATGATGTATATTATGTATTCGTATATGTTCGTATATCTACAGTACATCCATATGTCCATAAGTATGACATGCAAATAATTGAGAGATTGACAGATGACAGAACATTTTGCATGTCTTTTCTATAGGTTGAAGTACCATTAACTTTAATCAGACTGTAATGTACATTATATGTTCACATGTTCATCAGATTATATTAGAATCAAATTATATGTACATATATGTACATATATGTACTCACCATGTTCACGAGCACAGCAGCAAACAAGAGTAGCACTAAACTCCTCGTGCTTGCTGATGGATGAGACAAAGGTACCTTGATGAATATGTATGTACCTATATTATATATATTGTACTCATCCAATACTACTCCTACACTATTTCTATGATAGTTATCCTACAATACTACTCCTACACTCCATACCAGGTACATAAAGGTCGATACATAAGTACCTCTTGTACTCAGCACAGTAGAGTAATAGAGTCGAGTACTACTGTCAAGCTTCATTCACGTCCTCTACACTAGAATTCCTTCATCTTTCCTTCATCTCCGACCCATTTCTTTCTTTCTTTCCTTCCTTCCTTCCTTGCTTCCTTCCTTCCCTCTCTCTTCCTTCTTCCACCATCCATCATCCATCAGCCATCCACTGCGGAGGCTCTGTGCGGCGGCCCATCCAGACATATCATCTCGAGCATCGTCCATGCCTTCCGCTCCACCGTCCTCCACGATTCCTAGCACATCGCGCTGCAGAACTGGGCGGATTATTAGGGGCTAGAGCACACCCAAAGACAGCCACAACTCCCAGGACATCTCATCTTCTGCATCGAGGGTCCGAGAGCCTTAGGGAGGAAGCCACTTAGATAAGGTAAGGAAGGTGCATACTTCGGCAGTGCCCTCACTGGAAGAAGAAGAAGAAGAAGAAAAAGAAAGAAGAGAAGCCTTGGCTCGCTGTTCTAGCATGAAGGACAAGCCTCACTACTGACTACCTCCTCCTAGTAGTAGTAGTAGTAGAGTCCTCCATAGTTCATCAACCCCATCTGCAGAGATCGAGCCAAGAGACATGCCCTGCTCGTTTCCGAGATGATACTCTGCACCTCCATGGAGCAAGACCTTCACATCGACCCGTCGCCCAAGTACATATGTACATAGCATGTACGGAGTACAGCGACGATCTCTCCATCTCTTCATCTCTCGCTCCTCCGCCACGTGCAGCACCCGACGACCACTCCAGCCTCGCAATCCCATGCGTCACGACGGCCAATGTTCTCGCGTCCATCGCGTCCATCGTATCGCATCGTATCGCATCGTATCGCGTCGTATCGACACAGATTAGCCTGAACCGACATCCCTCCCCTCGGTCGACGCTCGACGCCATCGCCGCCTACCAGGTCCTCCTCTCCTTCTCTCCGGATTGCTTCTCGGGGACCTCTGCGCGCCTCCGCTCCATGACGGCCCCGTCCGTTCGCCTGCTTCGTCTCTTCGCCTCGCCGTCCCTGCAGCACAGCACAGCACAGCACAGCACATCCGACGCACTCGGTCTCATGGACATGTCACCAAACACATGGTTCATGATTCATGATTCATGATTCATGCGAGGCCCAGGCCCAGGCCCAGGCCCAGAACCTCGACCCGCGGACCGGACCGACTGACAGACCACGGCCACGGCGCGGAGGCTGGGATGTCTGAAGCGGTCCATCGTGTCCATCAACGAAACACAGACACAATACACAAAACAGCCAATGTCCACCTCGTCTCCGTCCCGTCGTCTCGTCTTCAGGGGCCGGGCGGGGCAGGGCAGGGCGAGGGTTCAGGGGCTTGCGGGACCGAGTGTGATTTCGGTTAACGTGCTTGCTTGCTGTCAGGGGTGCGGGCCGTGAGCGTGGCCGTGAGTTTGACAGGCCGTTGTTATCTAGATGCCACGCTTGAGGTGTTATGGACGCCTGTATTCCTCTCCGCCGGAAGAAACAAAACAAAACAAAACAAAATAAAACAAAGCCGCCCTTTCTTTCGTCAAGGACAACATAGGTACATACATAGTAGGTATACATAGGTAGGTAGGCACGTACCTTACATAAATCGACATCGGAGCATCGCCGAGAATGGCAAGTATAGGTAGGTAGGTGCGTGCACTATTGCTGACGTGTGGTCTAGGCCCGTTGTTCTCCTGTTTGCTGTTTCGGGACAGAGGAGGCCATACCCGCACTCCATCCAGCGACGTGGGCGATGCGGCTGCGTCTCCACGGCAAGACAGAGGCTCGGTGCGTACTGTACGCGTAGATGATGGGAAGCAAACGTGCAGGTAGGTACTTCCTAGATCAACGCGAGCTGCTCTACGACACCAAAAGAGATCTGGCACGGAGTCTCGGATCGGAGTCTCTGACTGCACTCGGGGAGAGGAGACATCGGGTTCCTGAAACAGCAGGACACCAGATCCACGGCATCCTGGGCATGATGAGCACATCGACGTCTCATCACGGCACAGCACAGCACAGCACATCGCGTCGTCTCACCACCAAACTGCGTCCCGACGACGACGCCGCGCCGCGCTACAGCCCCATCCCCATCCACCTTCCGTGTCCCGGTGCCCTGTCCCTCCCTGCCGCTAGGACGTCTCAGCCTCGCTGTTTCGATTCGCGAGGTCGGCCGTTCATCGAGCCGCGTGTGTCGCACGCGTTGGGTCTAGGGACTTTGAAGGACCGCAGACGCGGGAAAGAAAGGAAATTGCTGCGACGGTGGGTACTTTATCTTTGTGGCGCAGAAGAAAGGGGGAGGCTGCGACGGTGGGGGGATGGCTGCTGCAGAACTCGCCGCATGTGGCGGTGGCGGTGGGATGGTGGAGTGGGAAAGGACAGGAGATGTGCTGCTATGATGTGTGATTGTGATGGTGATGATGCTGATAACGAAGGGGACAGGTTCACCTGCATGTTTCACAAACCGGCAATGTTAAGGTTATCAGACAGTTTGAGAAGGGTCAAGATCTCGAGAGCATCTTGCAGACAAATGATCACCCCGAGCGATGGCATATGCTGTGTACAGGGGCAGGCTCAATGGCCACCAATAACGGGCCTTCGACATGCCCTCAAGTAGTGAGAGGATGCGGCGACGCAACATGCACGATATGATACCAACATACGGATATCCGACAGGCCGTATTGTCAGGGATTCTCACTTTCTCACGGTCTCACCTTCTCACCTTCTCACCTATTATACAGAGTAGATCCTACCAACTATCGTACCAACCAACAACTGCTCTATGCACAGCATCTTTTTCTCCGTCGCCAGCAATACAGGTACCTGTACATTAGGTAGATGTGTACCTCCTCCATTCCGTACGGAGAAATGATAACGATATTATTGCACGGGCCCCTCACCACACGAACGAGGTCCGAGCGTCGAGTGGCATGGCATGGCATGGCTTCCTCTTCTACATGTGGGAAACATACCCCATGGGCAATCTGCACATTACATTCCACTCCACCTCCCTCTGCGAAGCGGACGGTCGAACTTCCGCAAATCGTCTTCAACGCCGATACATTGAGTCTCCCCACCTCAGGCTAGCCACACCCGGCACTGCTGATGTGCGCCCACCGACGCCGTCGAGCGCGTGTCCAATATTCTCGAAGCCGCACCTGCAAGCACTACCTACTACTGTGGGAGCTCGGACGACGAGCTGCAGTGCAGCCTCGACGGCAGGACGCGAGGGCAGGCTGCTTCGGTTAGAGATCGACAGTCCGCCATACACATGTAGGTATGTGTGAGCCACCGAGAGAGCATCGCGAGCTGTGGCTTGACACCTGATGCCGAAGTCCTGCGTGCCCCGCCGATTGCAGGATCCAGAGGGCCCCTTCCCCGCACTTCTGCAATCTATTCTTCAGACGAGAAGGGCGGAAGAGAGGGCATTGCCACATGGCATTCGAGACGCTCGAGACTCCTGGAGCCTACTCCAGAGTAGAGTAGAAGCCACGGAATATCTAACCGTGGGCGGTGGCGGGTATGCAGGCTGGGACGTTTTTCATCTCGACCGAACGCGGATGAGGACGGGCTTCCACGAAGGAGCTAGAACTTGCAGGACCCCGCCAGCTTCTGAGCGAGTGCGCAGTAGGGCAGACGTGCACGCAGCATGGAGGGATCTTGCTTGCTGCAGAGCTCGAGCGCAAGCCCGTGGCCTGCAGATCTCTCGTGGCGAGCGGTGGTTGTCGGTGAGTCCAGCTCTCTGACCGCGTCTGAGCCCTGGGCGGTCGAGGAGAGTCTCGGTTGAGTGGGAATGGGGGAGGGAGTTTGCCGTCTTGTTTCTTGTTTCTTGTTCTAGGTGATGATCATACGGAGATTGTTGCAGTGTGCACATCCGTTTTGCTGGCGCTTTGAGGATGTCTCGGAGCTGATGCTAGAGTAGGGAGATATGTCTCTTTTCTGGCTATACTGGTGCCGTTGTTCCTATTTTAGAAACTGGAGGCTCTACGAGGTCAAGATGTTGGAGTTGTGTCGTTGGTGCGTCAAGCAAAGCGTCATGTCACAGCCAAAGACGCCTGAACACGGGTACTGAGCGTGCATCTTCGAGTGTCGAGTCAGCAGAAGTACCTACTTGTAGCTTCTCGTACCGACACGGCATTTTGTTCTGCATGATGTCTGCCCTTCATTGATGCTGGGCTGACTCTCGACTCTCCGTCCGTCCTGTAGCCCCGAGCGTCGGGTTTGAGACTGCAGATATCTGAATGCTTCGTGGCTGTTGAACGCCGTTGGCATGGCGTCTGCTTTATCATATAAAAGTTGCATTTTCCTTCTTCATCACCGCGACACCAGGCGGATGCAGAGGCGTTGCTGTACTTTGTCACCCTGCGAGATTCCCAATCGTCATTGTGCGTGCACGGGTGCTCGTCCATGTCCATGTCTATTCCTCCCCGAAGCAATCCTGATGTCGTACACTACGTTCGCTGGTCTCCAACGGCACGTAGGGATTCTGCCGTATCAATGACTGCCGTTCAGAATCTATCGTGGGCGAGCTAGATTACGGATGGAAGCACCCACTCGAGTCTCTCCCCTTTCTGCGTATATTCTCCGTCCTTTATGTGTAATCCTCTTTCCCCGCAATTTCGCGGAATTGCGACGGGCCATGTCGATGGGAAATCAGTGATGTCGATGGCAAGGAGGGATCGAAGAAACCGTTCAGACTTGCTTGCTCGCTTGTGAAGAAAGTAGCTGCTTCATCCCAGGAGTCTAGTCTGTAGCGATGGCGCCCCAACACTTTTGGCCTCAACCACGAGCATCCAGATGGGTTGCCCTGCTCTATTCAGACGCTCAATGATTAGATCAACCTTTGTCCTATCGTTAGGATCACTGCCACCACTGCGCAGCTGCTGATTGGAGAACATCTAGAAGTCATCCTTGAAGACATATCTTTGTAAAAGATATTGCTAAAATCTCACAGCGGCCACTCGTGTCTAGTGTCCCTTGCCATATTGTGTAATGCCATCATATTAGGGCTAATAAGAGACGTGGCGTTCACTGTAGAGAATGCGAATTCTACGATTTTTGAATTTGTAGAATTGTAGACCTACCAAAAGAGTCAATGAGTTAGATAATATCTTAGAAAAAGCAAGGAGCTGCCCTACCTTGTCCGCTTTGTATGGGAGGCCTTGTAAAGTGACGTTCTTTATAGGAGAGAGACAACAAGCGTCAACGGAGAGTTTGGTTTGATTCGAGTCTTCTGATCATGAGCGTTGTAGTAAATGTGAGTGTATCAAATAGCTTAAAGACTCGATTTCGAAAAAGTAGTTGAGAGAGCAAATACTATCAGGGAAAGAGTAACTGTCTTATACACCCGAAGTCGGAGACGAAGCCCGCCTTCGATTCCTCGATGGCCTGTATGCACTGCTGTGTGGCAGCACCGCGCGACGAGAAGCCATCCACTGCCACCCGTCCGTCAAGACGGAGACGTCGGGGGAGTCGGAGGGGAATAGAAAGAAGATAATGTGGTCTTCCAAGATCTGTACAGCGTTGATTCATGAAACGATACACCTCCTCCATGTCCTCGATTCCGTGGTGCGTGATCCTCCCCTCGTGATCGATTTTGCTATATCCAGTCCAAAGGGCAAGGAAGAGGAGCAGCGTCCTCCCCATTTCGAGACGACCTCCAGACCAAACACCGACCGCTGCGACGCAGCCCCCTCGCCGTCTCGCGGACGGCAGGTCGTCGGCGCGCTCCCTTGGCCGCGCGTTGACTCGTTGCGGGATGTGTTCTGCTAGCGAGCGAGCGAGACGAGGGGTTGTGCAGATGAGGTGGTGATGTCGCTGTTTACGGTTGGAGAAAGGGAGGTCTTTTTCGCCCTCGGCTGTGGGGGGGGGGTTGTAAGGTCGAGGGGTGGGAAGGGGATGGGGCGGGAAGCTTGCTGGAGGAGCTGGCGGGTTTGGTGGAGAGTGTTGTACCGGGGACGGGGAGGTCGGCGGTGCATTCCTTATTGGCGGCGGCGGCGTAGGCCACGAGAGGTGGTGAGCGAGAATCATGAGCCTTCCTGCTCCGTAAGATGTCCTTCCGCATGTCCGCCGCGAAGAAGTCGTATCGCCCGTCGCCTCCTGTCACGATCGCAGACGCGCAGGCTGAGCGCAATGGCGGCGTGGGGGGCGGTTCTTCTGCCGATTTGGGCACATGTATATGCGCGATTGGAACTGAGCGAGCGTGGAACTTGGAAGACGGGTTCGGGTAGGTTGTGAAGAACATGGTTATATATAATAGTCGGATCCGCGAGTTACCTTCAGTTTGACACTTTTTCATTTTTCACTCTACCATTTCTATTTCCGTTTCACTGCTCTCACATGATGATATTTTTCATCTATTCCAGCTACACACGCTATTTCTCAACGCCACGCTCAACTACCCCGCTCACTTCTTCCCTTTCTTCTTCTTCCCCGCCTTACTCGGCGCCGTCTGCACCTTGACCACACCAGCCCCGCCCGCCAACTCCATCGTCTCGTCGTCCCTCACCACGCCCCCCTGCGTCGCCTCCGCCGCCTTCTTCTTCCCCTTCTTGCCCTTCGGCCGATACGTGCTGCGGTCCTTCAGCGGCAGCCACCTCTCCGGATCCATCTGCCTCCCCTCCACGTAGTCCTTCGGCCGCTCGCTCCTCCTCACCCTCTTCTTCTTCGGCTTCTCCTGCGCCGGCGCCGCGCGCTTCCTGCCGATCTCGGACATGGTGAGGGGGAGAGAGGCGATGCCGGCGTCCTCGAGGGCCGCTGCGTCGGTGGAGTCGATGAGCTTGTCGATCGGGGACAGTCTGGCGAGGTCGGCCGAAACGAGCGATAAGTCCGTCGTGGCAACGGCAGCGACGTAGCCCGCAACGGCAATTGGATCAGCGGGATCCTTCTCGCGGAGGCTGCCGAAGAAATCTGCTGCGGCTTTGAGATCCGCTGGGTTGGAGGATTCGAGGAGTGTCAATCCAGCAGCCTTGAGTAGATCCTCTGAAGGCGCTGATTTCTTCGACCAGTATGACGCTGCCTTGCCTAACTGTGCCTTTATAGGTCCTTTCCGTCCTTGGAGACGGTATAGCGACACGATGAGTGCCACGAGGCCAGGCGCGAATCGCACATCAAGCGCGGAAGGTGTCGCTGATTCTTCGAGACGCTTGAAAAATGATTCGAGTAGTGCAGTGGCTGCGCCGGGGTTGTGGGCGAAGATATAGAGCTGAATTATTGTTAAGACCAAGCCAACATCATTTGGTCGTTTCTCCAATAGAGAGAGAAGCTCTTTAATGCTAGTTTTATCGCTTCCGCATTTGGTATGTGTAGCAGCATTGATCGCAGATAAGCCGTTGACATATGCAGAAGTGGTTGGAGACGGGTTTTCTGCGAGGACTTGCGCAGTTGATCTCGCTACTCCGTCATACTTGAGACAGCGCAAATCAATGGCATATCTGTTCCTTTTCATAATGCTTGCTTGGTATTCGAAGAGCTTCTCTGTCGCTTTTAATGTCGGTGTAGATTCAAATAACCTCTGGGCAAGATAAGGATTGTCATGCTTTTCTTGAGATGTAAGCACATTATTTTGCGCAATCAGTTTCGTCGGTGCCTCTGGGATGCTGTTCGAAACATTAGCATGCCTCGGCAATGATGGGACAGGAACTTACTCTGAAATATCAATCATTTTCTGTATCGTCTCCGCCTCATGCAGCTTCCCAATTTTCGTGAACACGTAAGCTTGCTGCACCATAATCGGCATAATCTCCGCCCGCTTCTCCTCATCCGTCAACTCATCCAGCGCTTCACACAAGTCCCTTGCTCTTTTCAGCAGCACACTGCCCGCACCAAGGTCTCCCCTCGCAACGCATCCACAAGCAGCATTATACGTCGTCTCAAACGCCTCCAGATCCTCCCTCACCAGCAGTTTCCTGCTCTTCTCCACCTTATCCCCATTCCCCTGCCACTCGAGCTGCACATCCACTGCGAGCGAATTAATCCTCAAATCATTCTCCTCGTCCTCAATCGCCGCCTTTTGCCCGCTCAACCCTCTATAGATCTGGCCCGCCTCCTCGAACTTCTCCGCCCGATACGCAACCTGTGCCGCGACGTGCTGCAAGCCCCGCGGCGCTGACGGGTTGCTCCCGAGTATGTCGTACGCAGCGAATATCCTCTGCGCAGCTTCGAGCTGGCCAGTCTTGTAGAGCGCGTACGCCTTCTCGAAGGCGCAGCGCTCAGCCAGCCGGTCGCCGCCGTCGTCCAGAGCACGCAACGCATCTTCGTAGCGGTCTAGCTTGAGCAGGGCTACGACACGCGTATGCAGCGCATCCTGGTCCGTCTTCGACTTTTTGAGAATGGCATTGGCCGCTTTGAGGACTTCCTCGTGGTCTTCGATGTTGGTGGAACTTAGGAGTTTGCTCAACGTGGCCGTCGGATTGGACGCCATGCCGGCGGTTGTGGGAGCTGTTGATGGAGTTATTGATATAATTTCGTCGAGGTCATATATCGTGAAATGGTCGTTGCGGCGTTACAGGAGGTATAGCTGTCAACTCCGCTGTCGTGCCAGAAGCATGGTGGGGTCTTGTGCGCTTTTGTGCCCCACACTCGCTTGGATTAAGGTTGCGGCTGGCGGTTGCGGACGCGCCTAAACCCCAGAATAAGCGCACTGGAAATGAAAGAGCTTCGATGACATAATCCACGTTAAGCTAACTATAATGGACAGTCTAGTCAAAATATACATTACTATCATTATATTGGGGTGGTCATTAATATTTCCTTTCCTTGGATCCTACTGGTACATGATGGAGGCAATCCCTACACTAACTATATCCTACACAAGACTGAGTCTCTCCAACCGTCCTTTCACACCTTCCACCAATGCAGTCTCTCTCTCTATGAGATGCATAACCTGCGCAACCTTTTCTTTTCTGACCTCAGAAGGAATCGTAGAATCGGCACCAGTCTCTGCAACCGGCGTTTCTTCCCTCTCACCCAGTTCTCCTACACGTTGTAAAATATCCTCCTTCAAGTCCTTAACTTCATCGAACCGTCGCCAAAGCTCCATTTTCCTCGCGCCCCTAGGCGGACGTCCCTCTGCACGGCTCTCTTTTGATATACTGCTATTGAGCGCGTTCACTTCCTCAAACCAGACCTTCTCCCGGTCGCTCAGTTCTCTTCCGCCCCCCTTGCTAGCCTTCTTCCGAATCCTCTCAAATCTCTCCACCAGCTCGAGCTGTCTCTCTTTTGCTATCTCAATACGTTCTTCGATGCCTTGGTTTCCTCCGATATAGCTTTCGTCGACATCATTATCCTCTCCAATAACTTGCTCCACCCTGTGAGCAACCTCGTTTGCCTTCGCAATCTGTTCCCGAAGGTCAATTTGTAGCTTCTCGCAGCGGCGGAAGAGCTCTGCTGCTGCGGTGCCAATGCGGTGGGTTTCCTCGCTCAAGACTTTGTGTGCATCAGCAAAAATGGTGAGAGTTACCGGAGAAAGCCGAATTGGCTCATAGAGCAGTCGTTTATTTTTACCATGTCGCAAGTTCTCGTGAAACCCGGGAAGAGTCAAAGGTGTCGTAAATGCAGGAGAAGGTTCATAGACTGGCCTTGGAGGACACAACACTAACGGCTGATTATCCAGCTCGAATTCCTCCTTGACGGGCGACTCAGAGACGAGTTTTCTGATGTTGAAATCATCTTCTGGAGTGGCCATTGTCAAAGCTATTGGGCCGTGTGAAGAATTTGTCAAGAGGAAATAGCCCAGATCAGGATCCCGAACAGTGGTGCACGCTACCAAAGCTCGTTCACCTCTTGATGGATCTTCAGAGATGAGACGCTCTCTTACAAAGTTTTCGCCTTTCGCCATGAGGTCCAGGCGAAAATCGATTCCTTGTCCTGGGCCATTCTGTAATTCGCTCTCAAGGCGGAAAACCCATGGCGAGAGGGAAATAAATGTGACATTGGACCAATTCGTAATAAAGAAGGAGTATCTCGATGCCACATCCTGGCTAAACATTGGCCAGTTGTCTTCAAAGACTTCTTTACGTCTAAGAGTGTCGAGAACCTGGTATGTTAAGAGTGATGGCGGAGTCGACTGTTCAGCGAAAAGTTGTTTTGACTTGCGACTTGGCAGCCATTGCGCCTCAACCCCATCGAGGTCCAGGCAAACGGAGAGACGCCCACTGCTGGCAACAAGGCAGACGACAGTGACTGACAGGCCTTCTTCATCGATCTCATCAAACTCCAGCTCATCATCCTCCCCAGCCATCAAAGCATCGGCATCAAGTTTGGGGCCGATAACATAAATATCCGTAAGAAGGTCATCGAGCTCACTGTCGGATTCTTCAGGGGCCAAGTCAAAGATGAATGGCCCTTGAAGTTTAGGTACCCTTCCGGGTTTTTGAGGGCGAAGATAGACCTCGGCGGGTGCTCCTCCAACAGGCCCCTCCGCAATAATCGGTTCCTGATTATCCAGGTCTGACATCCAGGCAAGTTGTTGATGGCTTAGCCGCTTCGTGTCTTCAGAATAATCCAAATCATCCTCCATCATAGCAACCTTGGCAACAATAGACACAGACAGTGACGGAATAAGAGTTGGGGGCGGCGCCCATTTCTCCGGCAAAAGCGGGCAAAGTGCATAAACATCGCCCTCCCTCATCGCAACCCAAAGCGTCATCGGCGACCATCCGCCAGACCCACTACCGCCAAAACATGCAGATGCTACTTCCATCTCGATGGAATCGGGAGAGAAGCTCTTGCCAGCGCCGAATTTCGAGGCGCTAAAATCCTGGTCTAATGATGTGCCATCCGCGAGCTTTCTCAGGTCGATTGCCAGCGTCGATCTGTCGAAAGACCATCTGTCTGTGGTTGAAAGCTCCCATACTCGTACCACTGCCTCTTCAGTGACAGTGACCAAGCATGTCCCGTTGACACCCAACGGATGCCATAGTGCAGACGCAATTGCAGATTGAGATGTAACGTGGGTGGTCGGTCCTAGTGTGTATGTCTTCAGTCGCAACGGGCTTCGATCAGGGCCTGTGAGGTGCGAAGGATCGGGAAGTACTGAGATGTGGACTGTATGTCTCGTAAGGATAGCCAGGTAATCGCCATGCGGCGAGATAATAAGTTGCTTGATGTCGTCTGCTACGGTGGTTTTGATGATCTATGATGTGTTAGCTTGACTCTCTGGGGAGATCTTCAAGCACATACTCTGTAGCCTTCGGAAGCATCATCACTACTGCCATCATCAGAAGCAGCCTCTCTCCCTTTCCCCCTGAATTTCTCGTCCTGCTTCACTTCGTACAGCTCCTTGATATATACCAGATCCGCCCATCTGATCTCCTTGCCCACAGCAACGAAGACTTCCGCGCCACGCCTCGCAATAGTTATCTTCGGACCCGGTCTCTCAGCTTTCTTCGCGCTTCCGTTCGTATAACCGGTAGGTAAGGCTCCTCCATCTGCAGAGGCTGGTCGAGCTGGCGTAAATATTTCATGGCCCAATGACGGGCTGGCGAGCCAAGCTGGCGTATAGCTCAATATTTTTGGCATCTTGGCTGCGAAGGATGGATCGAGAGGATTGGAGATAGATGCGATTCTAGCGATCAATTTGAGCCCATTTTGAAGCTAGATCCTTTGACGAACTGCAGCTAATGCGTGTCATGAGACAGCGTCAAGGCAGGTCAACAACACCGCGCTAGCGACAGAAATATTAAGCGCGCCTGCCAACCGCGAGGCAACGATAGCTGCAGGTATCCAAACCTAGCTCTTTCATAGCTCGAACAAGCAACAAATATGCCGGCAGTGGTACTCAGGAATACTGTCGATAGACTTGACAGGCCTAGCGCCTATTACGCGGGGAGGGTGAGTGAGATTAATCATTCCGTCAACATGGTCTCAACGTCACTGACTGCTACTCAGAAGAAGCGCAGGTATAATGATGATCGCGAGGAGAGGGAGAAAACACCAGAGCCTGAGGAGGATCCTCTGAAGGATGCGACCACGCTCTATGTTGGAAATCTGTAAGATTCTGCTATTGTGCTCTTCTTATTCCCAAATGCTGTCACAACGAGCCCTCCTCTTACACCCTCCAGGTCCTTCTACACAACAGAGGAACAGATCCACGAGCTCTTCGCCAAGTGTGGGGAGATTAAGAGATTGGTGATGGGGCTGGATCGATTCAACAAGACGCCGTGTGGCTTCTGCTTTGTGGAATACTACACCCACCAAGATGCGCTGGACTGTATGAAGTACATCGGCGGCACGAAGCTCGACGAGCGCATCATCCGCACAGATCTGGATCCCGGATTTGAAGAGGGCAGACAATATGGCAGAGGCAAGTCGGGAGGCCAGGTCCGTGATGAGTATCGCGAGGAGTACGATGAGGGACGTGGAGGACTGGGCCGCGCGATCCAGGCAGAGCGTCTAAAGGAGGAGGAGGAGTATGGCAAGGGCAGGTAAATATAGGTAGCCTGGTCTGTTGGCTGTGGGATGTAGTGCATGGGCATCAGAGGCGTTACAAGGCGCATGGAAGACCCCAGGGTAGCGTCAAAAAATATGATCCATTTGATTCTGCTCTTTGGTGTCAGGACACCGTTTGCATCTCCATCGTACATCAATCAACCCGTGAACGCCAGCCATGCTTGATCCTATACACATAGTCTCTATATAGTACATCCCACCACGTTCCGATCGAGATCCGTCTAGTATCCAGGGGGGTTGAGACGCTGGGAGAGTCTCGTCCACTTCGGCAGCTCTACACAACGGCAATGTCAGCATGTCCATCCTTTCTCTTTTTTTTATTTTCTCGTATACAGAGCCGGGAGTCCTCACTGTGAATAGCCTTCCTGTACTTCTTCTCCTTGCGATCGAAGATGGTGTATTTATCCTTCGGCAACATCTCCTGCTCCGTCGGCATCTCCGCCTTCCATCTCTCCACCGGCTTGATCGCAATGCCGTTCTTGGCCAGCGCCTGGTCAACAATCGAGACTACGGTGTCAACGGCACGAAGACGCTTGCGTTGGCGCCTTTTCTGGAACTTCGACAGTCTCCATGGGATTTTCCTGCAGGCGCCGGGTCAGCAGCCTGCCCCAATGTCTGATGCTCGCCGTCAATTGTACATCCATTGGAGAGAACATACCAGAGGAGTCCGCCGGACAGGGCGTTTGTGGGTCTGAATGCGCCGAACATCTTGTGTGTTGCTGTTCTGCTGTCTACTCACGTCTCTGTCCTGGCGCCGGACAATATTTTGAGCATGTCGGCTCGCCAAGCCTTCAAGTGCGGCAGCCAATCAGCGCTCGCCAGGCTCTCCAACGTCAACTGCACGACCACAAGTCCAGGGACACCTTTCGACGCGCAATAGAGGGCAATGCGATAATGTCCTTCTACTTCGCCATTGTTGGCACCCTGGATAACCCGCTGTTTGAGTATGAGTTTGGCAGCTCGAAGCAGGGCGGCGATGGCATCGCGAGGTTCCCCGAACAGGCGAGGCATATGAACCAGTTTATCGTGCATAGTAGCTTGGATATCGTCGAGGAGGTGCAGTGGGGAACTGGCCAGTTGTGAGTTCTCATCAGGAAGGACGAGCTGTTCGCGGCTGATGGCGTGGTATTAGGTATCTCAAGTGCATCGACCGCTTCTACAACAATTATGTTTCGTGCTTCATAACTCCTGGCAGTCAGTACTTGTTCTCATGAAGCCTAGCCCGTGTCTCTGACCTTGACTCGCAGATATCAAATTTCTCCTCCTCCACGCGCCGTCTCAGCCCGTCAGTGCAGCTGTATCGACTCGCGCCTCGACCTCCATCGCCGCAAACCCCACATCCCCCCAGACCGAGGAAGCCATCCGACAATTCTTCACCGAAGTCTACGAAAACTGGGTCAAGACGACGATGAGCCCCTTCTACCAGGTCAACATGGAGGTCAAGAGCCCGGTGTTCAGGAGTCGTGTGGTGGCGTCGGCAAAGAAGTACTTGTAATATATAATGGAAAGGGATGCGGCGTTTGGGCAGGTTACGAAGTTATGAATAGATGAGATAAATAAGGTCTCTGTATACTTCCTATTTATTGCAAGATGAGGGTCATTCTGCGCGGATGGTGATAGCAAAGAGATTACGCTGCTTGTAGGCCCAAGAGAGCACTGGAAGTCAAAGTCATACTTTCTGTCACCGAATCCTGTTGAGCCGAGTATAACTCAGAGCACCAGGAGAGCTGAAGAAACGTACACATCCCTCGAAGAGGTACTACTGCACTCTGTTTGGCCCGTAATGACAAAGTCATAAAGTGCTGTCTCCCGAGCCCCGCGTCAATATGCCTATTATCTAAGGTTTTACCAACCGCTCCAAAAGATATTTTGACCCAACAATAACCTTGACACACGCTCCCTATCCTCTCCCGTCTCCCATCCTACTGCTTCAACAAACTCGCCCAACTCCCCCTAACCTTCCCCGGCCCAACCTGCGTCCCCACAGGCGTGCCCTTGACCTCCTCCTTCACCTCCTCCGCCGCATCATCCCTCCTGCCCACCTTCGAGTCCCCGGCCACATATCCCTGATTCCCCTCGGCATCAATGCCACTCGGCCCCGCCGCGCCTTCCGCCTTCTTACTCACATCCCTCGCAAGGATCTCCTCCACCTTCGCGACCTTCTCATGGAAGTGCTGCGATTTGTCCGTGCGTGTGCCGGCGCGGATGTCCGTCTGGATGCGCACGATGCCGTTTCGGTGGAGGAGCGTGTGCGCTTGGCCGATGAGGCGGAAGACGGCGTCCCAAGAACCTTCTATAGGGAGTGTCAGTAGAAGTAGCTAGACAAGCTGGATTGAGTGATTCAAACAGAGGCATTTAGAGACGGAAAGGGGAAAGGGGAAAGTGGTTGGCCACGTGATGCAATTACGTCATGTGATGATGCACGAAGAAGCTCGAGGCTGTATTCGATGAAGATGAACGAGGACAATGGGAATGGAAGGAGAGAAAGTAAGGCGCGACTTGCCCACGGTTGTGCCGGCGGAGTGCATGCTGTAGGAGAGCCCGCTCGCTTTCATGAGGCGCTGGACGGCAGCGACTTCGGCAGAGACAGAGGCAGTGGGCGTGCCAATCTATACAGGAGTCAGCTTTGCTATAATGAAACGGAAACGGGGGCATAATAGTTATTAAAATCGAGCAGTGCTCTCGATTTCAGGATCGGGGAGAGCACAACACATACAGGAATGAGGCAGAAGTCCGCCACGCAGACTGGTGGCGTGGGCAGGCTGGCGTAGTCCATTTTTGGAAAAGAACAATAATGGAGATGGTGAGGACTTCAGAGGAGGGTTTAAAACGTGATTCTAGACATTGATGTGTATCTGAGTAATTCACGGTGGTGGCGGCGCTGGAAAGGTGCATACCTTACGAGCCTACGTTTGGAGTTGAAGATCACGGGGTTGTGGGGTAATCAGGTCAGTCACGTGCTACTGTCTAGACATAGATATCTGATTCTGATATCCAAATACAAAAAAAAAGCATCTCTAGTGCAGACAAATCTTCCTGTATTAAGGATTTTTGTATTCCGACATGCATCTTGGTATTACTCTTCCGCCCACGATATCTACGGCAACCAAAGCTTTCCTCGTCTATATAACTCGCATCTCAGGCGATGTTTCACTAACCCCTTCACATAATCCTTCATCGCATTCATCCATAAATGCGCAATGCAGCCTCCATGTCCAAAGCACCCCTAACGCCATACATGATCACGCCCTTCCACATGCCGCACTTCCAAAAAAAAAATACGCATAACCCAATCACCGACGTCTCAGTAGATGCCCTGAGTCCGGTACTGGAAGGTATCGTATCTGCAATCGAATCAGAATCTAGAACTTCAGCGAGAAGACAGGGCGAGGACTTACAGTCGTGTATAGTAACTCCCCAACGACTTGGCAATCAAGTCCGTCTCCACAAACTTCTCCGCCTCATCCGCACTCAACTGCAACTGGAAACGTTGGCGTAGTGCGGTCGTCGTTGCCAATGCGCCAGATGAATAGCAGGGCATCTTAGAGTCACGTCCCATCAAGCTGACGAGATCGATTATGTTATCTGCCGAGCGGCGGAGAGCTGTATTTATTAGCATAATTCTCCACTAGGAAAGTGAGAGACGTACCTTGAAACGCCTGCTTGCACAGCGTCTTATAATCCTCGAATGCCGGCGAGTTCACGCCTCCCAAGACATCGACGTAATCTTGAGTCAGTTTGAACGGCGCAGCTTCAAAGCCTACAGATCCTGGAGAATTGGAAAGCATGAAGCCAAAGTCGATATGGACAATATGGCCCTCATTATCGATGAGGACATTGCCGTTGTGTCGATCTTTCAGTTGTAGAATATAGGAGATGATGCTGTACGCAGCCAACGAGCGCTTGAAAGCTCTCACAGCAGCCTTATAAGTTTCGCTCTCTGGATCACCGAATGCCTTCACAAAATGGTCCCGCAAAGTGGCTATTCTACCACGGGGATTCTGTCCTGACTCGATGGTCGCTAACGTCAAGCTTCGCTTGATCGAGTGCAGTGAGACGCCATTTGTGATGGTCTCAATAAGACCAGAGGATTCTCCAGTAACCAGAATACGCATTCGCTTAACCCACACAGGAGTACCAGCATCCTGCCATATCTTGTCACAAACCTGGATAAGCTGAACAGCAAAAGCTTCTTGTCTCAAGTCAGCACCAGTCTTGACGATGACGCTCATGAGATCCCAATTGGGCATCCAGCCATATGGCGACGCTTTCCGAATTCGCTCTTTCTTGGCGAGCCAATCCTCACCAACAGTCGCAGCACTTGGATCATCACGGTCCCCCTTTCTTTGCACACCACCGGTCTTTTGATCGTTTTCCATCCGAGCAGCACCAGCGCCAGTCGTTACTACCTCTAGCGTCAAGTTCTCGAGATCTTCCTCATCGACGTTCGCTGAAGCTGCATTGGCATTGGCCATGATGGTATCGAAAGTGGGTGCTTGGTTGGCATCAAAACTTTGTTCTTCCAAACTTTGCATACTTGCAATAATCTTAGCTCGAATAGCGTCAACTTCGCTTCTTGGCCGCTTGCCGCTTGTGCTCTCAAGTTGCGTCAGCATTTGAGCAGCAGTCCGGATATGAGTCGCAAGCGCAGGAAAGTTGGGCTGATCAGAACCACTAGGGCGGCTATGAAGAGGTGGGGCCAATTTTCGAAGTTGGGCTGCACTGATTGATCCGGAGGTTGAAGTGCCTGATGTCCTTGGTGTTGGAAGAGATGAAGTCGTGGATTGCGTAGTGGCGGGACTTGCTCTCCTTAGAATATTTCCAGACACACCAGATCCTAATAATGCAGCCTCCTCGTCATTTGCTTTGATGATATGAAAGTTTCCTAGGTCGCCTTGAACTGGCTCGAAGACGCTGTCGGGCATCGGTTTTAGCGGTTGTGTCTCGATATTGAGCGACCGTGGCGCATCCGATAGATCAAATATACGTCTTCTGCTTGTGCCATGCTCTGCAAGAAGGTTCTTCAACAATGCCTCATTTTCAGGTGTTTCGGGGTTAAACGTGAAGTCATCTCGTAGAACCTCCACCATCAAGAGATATGGGACTTTCTCTGCACTATTCAAAACAGTGCATTCAGTAGGATTCAAGCGAACTATACGATGATGCTTGCTTTTGCTTGGTATTCCATCCACGAGCGTTGCTGGACAAATGACTGGGATGTCAACCTCGGCCGGCAGATCTTGAGCAATAAGGGCAAGCTCAGCACGTAAAGCACTGAGACGGGCCGGTTTCGGTACCAATACTAGTCGATTGGAGATATCTTCCAAGGCCGTCAAGAATTGTGTTTCGCATCTAAAGTAATTTTGTCGGAGGAGCTTGCCCTTTTGGCGAGTATTAAGAACTGAGGGAGACAGTGGCCTAACATGGTGAGTATGCCGTCGAGATGGTCCGTCATGTCTGTGGAGGAGACTCGCAGAAGATGGAGTGGATGGTCGCGCAGCGCTTCGAGGAGATTTCGGAGAGGGTAAAGGCAAAGAAGCAGAACTTGATTGGGAATCTGGAGCTTGTAACGCCAGATGGGATGGGCGCTTTGCACTTCGCTCTAGTGCGGCCCTTCTGTTTGACTGTGATGGCTCCGGCCTTGACTCAAAAGATGTTGCTCGAGGTGTCCTTGCTAAGATTTCCGATGACCGAGCTTTCGCATCGGGATCACTGGCTATCCTCATCGAGTCTCGGGGCTTTCTATGTCGACCGGAGCTACCTGCCACAGTGTGGCTGCGCGCCAGCCTTTGCGTCTGGCTTGCATCTGATATGGTACCTTCACTCTCTTGTGGTTTCCTAGCCTGAGCAATCGCAAGTGGCCCAGCCCATCTCGGAAGCATTGGCATACCGATACTAGCCAGCACAAAACTGGCTAAAACCGTAACCGGCAAGACATTCTCCTTTATTTTCTCCACTCGCGGAATGTCCGTCACGCCGAAGACTATGCGCTGGACTTTATTGTATATGCGCCTACATGTCTTGAAGGCCGTCGATTGTGGATTGTTTGAAAGATCGTGGAGGTATCCTTGAAAGAGCCAAAATGTCTACATCGATTAGCTGCATCCTTCGCGGCGAGGAGCTGACTTGCAAGCAATGCGCCATTGACAGATTCTTCACATAAATCTAATATAAACTCTTCCAAGGCCATTGACTCATTGTCGAGGCTTATTACTAGGTGGCATAGCTGCGGTAGAAAGAACTCGATTTCCCCGTAGCTGAACTGGCGCAGTTTCGAGCATAGGACGTAGGTAATTCCAACATGATCGGCGTAACGTCTGCAGCAGCCATAAGTCAGTATTGCAATCCGAGAAGGAATGAGGAGTTCGCACGTACGAAAGGTATGCTACAGAGAGAAAGGGGTTCTGGTTGAAGACATCACTCTCGATGAATCGCTTCAGCAATTCCCAAGACATCGGGCTGCCGAATTAGAAACGACAGAATATGATAAGAGGCCGGCCGCCTCTATGATTCTCGACATCCACAGCTATGAAATGAAGAAAAAGGCTGCATCCCCGACTGGGAGTTTGGAAGCAAGGGAAACTAGAAGAATACAGCGCGCTGTGGTTGGCAACGAAATCCGTATCGTGTTCGATACGTGAGGTTGTCCGGAATAACATTACACCTTGCCGAGACTGTTTTGGGTTGGCTACCGATAGGCTCTTATAGAGCCACCGATGTCTGACGATCTTGACGACATTGATCGGTCGACTCTACGGCTAAGAGTCTAGTAATCTGAAGACCCTATCTTGATGTTGCTGTTAAACTTCGTCTCTAAATGTACTTGGCGATGCGTCTATATGTGGTAAATAAAGAGGATTTCATCCTCGAGGCTAACGAAGTGTCAATTCCTGGACGGTCAATGGGAGCGAAAGGAGCCAGCTTGTGCCTCTTGCATTTGATGATATCGCCGGAGATATCATATATCATATGCCGGGCATTCACATAGCATCATCAACAAAATTGCCTGAGGTCTCAATGAATATTTTTAATATATTTAATGTTAATTATGTCCAAAAATTTATACTCGCTATATTTATATTCAAAAAAAAAATAAACAATATCGAAATCGTTGTCGAGTAGATGGCAAGGTTACAGAATCCGGATCAATCATCTTCCAGCCGAAGGATCTTACCTCAGCACAGATGCGAAAGATAGGAAAGATACCGCAATCACTCCTTTTCTTGCGTGCTGTGTATATAACTCTGTTGGTTGAGATTCCTGCAGTTGGGTCTTTCTGGCGTTGTTAAGTGTTGACAAAAGGCGATAGGTAAGTTCAAAACATCGATCGAGTTCACCCAGAACCGAAACTCACACATCTATAGTTTTGGGCGACGTGAGGTTGCAACAGCATGCAATCGCTAGAAGGCCTCCGTTCTGGCGCGTATCGTGGCACCAAACGCGTCAAAATCGCCTCAGGAATCACCGAATTTCCGCGTGAAATCTTTAAGCTCTCGCGCTCTTTGGAAATCCTAGATCTTTCTGGAAATCCTCTACTGTCAGAACTTCCCACTGATTTTGGGCGTTTGCACAATCTCAAGATTGCATTCTTCTCAGACTGCGGCTTCACCGTCTTCCCAAAGCAGCTGGCAGAATGTCGGTCTCTGGAGATGGTCGCTTTTAAGGGGAACGGCATGACAACGATTCCAGAGGGCTCGTTTCCGCCGAATCTGAGATGGTTGATCTTGACAAACAACCTGATCAATGAGCTGCCAAGAAGCATTGGCCAGGCTCACCGGCTCCAGAAATGCATGCTGGCGGGGAACCGGTTGACGAGCTTACCTGATGAGATGGCCAACTGCAAGAAACTTGGTCTTCTTCGTTTATCAGCGAACAAGATCGAAGAACTGCCTATCTGGCTGTTCAATGATCTGCCAGAGCTATCCTTCTTGGCTTTCGCTGGCAATCCTTGCATCAACACCGAGTCGTTCATCGATAATCCAGTCCTCAATGAGATTGCTTGGGCGGACCTTCAGGTCAAAGATCTCCTCGGCGAAGGTGCTTCTGGCATCATCTCACGCGGTCTCTGGACCTCAACCTCTGAAGGCGAAGCAAAGCATGTAGCAGTCAAACTGTTCAAAGGCGAAGTGACCTCCGACGGCTCGCCAATCGATGAGATGGCCGCCTGTATTGCTGCCGGCACACACTCAAACCTCATCGACACAATTGGAAAAGTCCATGGGCATCCCGAGGAGCAGCGTGGCTTGGTGCTTGAGCTCATTCCACCGCACTACACAAACCTTGGCCTTCCTCCTTCGCTTCAGACCTGCACGCGTGACAACTTTCCTCCGGGGAAGTATTTCACCATGCAGAAGTGCAAGAACGTCCTGCTGTCGATTGCTTCAGCTGCTGCTCACTTGCACGAGAAGGGAATTGCTCATGGAGATTTGTACGCACACAACATCCTCATTGATGAGGCTGGCCATGCCCTTCTTGGGGATTTTGGTGCTGCAACAGTGTATAGCAGCACGCACACACACTCGGCGTCCATCGAGCGGCTAGAGGTCTACGCGTTTGGCCATCTCATCGAGGATATGCTGAGCCTATTGGATCCTGAGGTGTTCAGCGACAAGGAGGCATTGACGGAGGAGATGCTGAGCGAGCTGCATTACAAGTGCACAAGACCAGCTGTTAAAGAGAGGCCACTGTTTACTGAGATTTTGGAGGAGTTGAAGAACTTGTGAAATATCTTTGGACTGGGTACAGAGGCTTGGTTTCTGGTATATTTGGGCTGCGATGTTTTTGGCGTTTGTAAAAGACTCTTAGATTTGCTCTGGGCGTTTGGAAGATTCGATAGACACAGAGAACACATGGAGCGTATAGAGCTATACAGATGGATAATGGATGGACTCAATTAGATAGACAGCAGGAATTACATTCTGGATCAGGCTTTTGCCATATTCGCCTGTTGATTGAAAGGTATACTGAGTAAGTATACTGAGTAAGCCGAATAATCGTCGGCAGCTCATTGAATGGGGGGCATCAATCGATGTCGATTTTTGATCATCGAAAATTCGAAAACATTCACAGTGAGTTGTCCGCGAGTCCCAGAGTTATATAGTTATATCATTCACCTGGGCCGAAATCGCGTATGCATCATCATTGAATCTGAAATCTCGTTATAGACCGCGTTGCCGATTATTCGCTGACGTTTCCCTGTGGATACATCATACGAACATCCATCTGCACAGCCAAGCCGCAACTCAAGGTGGACATAATGACGATCCGATTCAGCCTTGCCAGTTACCATCGACGTTTATCGCTCAGCCCAAGTAGCCTCCCCATCGGCATTCATGCAGCTCGGGCACTCCGCATCCAGAACCCAAAAATTATTCCCTCACGAACACAGGCAGCAATATTCATTCATCTCTGCTCAAAAGCGTACATGAAGTCGTGCGAACACACCACAAAGCGTTCGGGCCTGAATTAGCCAAACCCGTCACTCGATGAAGTGAGAATGGCAGCGACGACAAGGTTCCTCTTCACGAACTTCGACGTCTCCGGCCCCAGAATCAGCGACCAGCCCAGCGAACCCAGCACCTCGCCGGACGAGAACAACGCCTCCAGCACCTCCAACTCTAACAGCAACACCTCTCAAGGCCATTCTCTCCTCCGACGTGTCCACACAAAATCTCGTCGTGGCTGCTTGAGCTGCAAAAGACGGCGAATCAAGGTACCTTGTCAAGTTATTCACGAACACCCGCATCTCCTCCTCCGCGCCCACAGAAAATTTCATGGACTAACGCGTCCCCAGTGTCCCGAGAACCACCCCGCGTGTGCGCAGTGCACCAAAAGGGGCCTGCCGTGCGAATGGCCGGCCATCCAGATCCAGCAGGCTGGCGCAGAGGAGAGAGGGTCTAGCGTCTTGCTGCTTCGCCAGCTGGACAGCCCGAGGACGTTTACGATGCAGGATTTCCGGCTCTTTAATCATTTTATACAGGAGGCGCATCCGTTCCATCCTATTGGGAACGAGGAACGGTGGACGCATGATATACCGAGTATCGCGCACAATGTAGCTCCTCCCATTTTCGCTCAGCTTGCTTAGTTTCTGGCTCTGCTGCGGCTATCTGTGTCTTTGTATTGTCTTTTGCTGACTGCGCCCAGCATGACTTTTTATTACACTCCATGCTCGCCCTGGCCGCCTCAGATCTCGCCTCCAGCTCCCACGGCGACTCCGTGCTCACCCTCTCCGCCATGTCCCACCGCGTCACGGCCATCAAAGCACTAAATGCTGCGCTCTCCCGCGGCGTGCACACCATGGAAGAAGGCAACGCCATGCTCGCCACCTGCTACACGCTCGTCTTCCAGTCCGCGCTCATGGCCGATGCATTCCCGGAATACATGTCGTTTATCCGCGGCTGCATGGTCGTGGCATGGCAGATGGGCACCAAGCGGCTGAAGTTCATCTTTGACAGTATGCTTGGCGATGACCAGCTCGTCAAGATGGGGCCCTTTTTGCAGGGCGCGCCGGATATCGATCCGGCGTTGACGAATGCGGCGATTGAGAGTCTGGAGCGCTGCCAGCATCTTGTTGTGAAGGACTCGGAGAAGGCATTTCATGCCTGCTGTCTAGAGATTGCCCATGCATCCGCCGTCTCCAGTCGCGGTGGTAAGCTGCCTCCCTCCCTGTTTGTCTTCCTCGATAAACCACACAAAAACTCACGATCCACCGCCTACATGGGGATCATGAAGATCTACGGCATCTTCGCCTACTACATGTCCGCCGCCGACTTCCACCACCTGGTCGACCCCGCGAACCAGATCGGGCTGCTCCTGCAGGCCCATCTCATCGCGCTGCAGACGATCCTCGAGCCTGTCCTGAAGCACGAGGTCGTCCCGCCGAAGCCGGAGAATCGCGCGAAGCCGAAGCATAGCGGGAGCGTGGCTTGGTTGGACACTATCCATGGGAAGGTGGGAGAAGAGATGAGGGAATGGTTCGAGTGGCCGATGAGGAGGGCGGAGGATCTGAGGAGGATGATTGAGGCGGCGAAGAAGGCAGAGGAGTGGGGTGGGAGGATGGAGAATTATTTATGAGGAGTGTGTTTATTTCTGGATGAAGGGAATTTTGGAGTTTATGGCGTCGATGTGGCATATGGTTGTTGATATGTAATGTCGGGAGTTGGAGGAAGCGTTAGAATTGTATACCATGACAAGAAGAATGAAAAACAATCAATCATAGACCATCTTCGCATTCGCGATCATGCATTCTTTCTAGTCCAGATCCTATCATCACCATCACCATCACCAACACATTCCTCCTCCAAATCCCAAAACCCCATATGAATCCGCCATCCATCCCTTCTTCCTTCTTCACTCCACGAACTCTCCCCCCGTCTTACTCCGCACCCGCCAATGGAGCTCCAGCGCCACCCCCTGCAATCTTGCCATCGCATCCGCGGATTCTTCGCCAGATGCGGAAGGAGTGCCAAGACGCAACGACGCGGTGCCGAGACGAGGCTGAGACGAGGCTGAACGACGGTCGATGATCGTCACGGCTCACCAAGACGGAAGGATGGACGACGCATGGCGATGCGATTGGAGAGTGGGGACGTCGCTGCCACGGTGAAGAAGGGATATAAAGGATGACTTTTCCTGTTGGATGAGTGATCTTTTGTCCGTGTAATTGAATTCTTCTTTGCGACACTGCGCTCTACACGGCGTTTGTCAGCTCCGTCAGATTCGTTCAGCATCGGACATTCAGAAGGACCTGTGATTACACAATACGCTATAATCGTTCTATTTACTCTACTATTTTTGCCTTCAGCCCTTCGCATTACCCTTCACAATGGCATCCAAGCACAACTTCCACCCCCTCCGCCGCCTTCCCTCCCGCTCTTCCACGCTCGACACCAACGACCCCTTCGAGACCGCCTCGGTCCTGTCCAGCGCCGCGTCCACATCTGCCTCACTACTCTCGCACGCCTCGTCCTCGACTCTGCGCCCCTCCTCCCCCTTTCTCCCCACCTCCAAGCTGCAGATCCAGAGCCCAGGCCAGTCTCCGTGGGCCCTCCCGCTCCCGCCCAAGACGCTCGAGACGCCGATCTTCGCCTTGTCGCCGGAGAACAGGTGCGAGCGGCCGCGGTACATTTCGATTCGTCCCAAGAGGAGTAAGGGAGACTGCTATCTGGTTGATGCGGACGACGAGACCGGGGCGAGCGTCGCCAGGACGACGTATAGGTTTGGGCCTGGGAAGGATCCGGTGGTGAGGATTGGAGGGGATGAGGGGGAGGCGGAGGAGTTTGAGATGGTGTCGCGGTGGACGTCGAGGGCTACGGGGTTTGCGTATGGGGGGAGGAGGTGGGAGTGGAGGTATGGGGGGAGGAGCGAGAGGAGAAAGGTGCAGGAGGAGAGCGGGGAGGAATGCCACGATCTGCTCATCCTCGACGCGGTATCTGGTGAAGGAAAGACGGAGAAGAGGCGCCAGGTCGCTCGTCTGATACGCGGTGAGGAGAATAGGACTCCGGGGACCAAAAACTGGTATGCGGGAAACGGCGGGAGACTGGAGATGTGTCTTCCACATTCCGACGCCGGGGCAGCAAACGATGCCGACGATCGATGGGACGAAGGATTGACGGAGGTTGTGGTGGTGGCGACGGCGCTGGTGATGCTGAAGAAGGAGATTGACCGCATGCGTGGTCGGAAGATGGCGGCTGCAGGTAGGTGAATTCCATCTCCTTTCTGCAGAGCGGACGTTGCGGCGCTGGTGGTTTACGGGGCTTCTTGGGCGATGCGGAGGGATATTGATGACTGATGGGTGATGAAAGGCTAATTTGGAGCGTATAGCTGCTGCTGTGCACTGAATGGCGTTTTTCTCCCGATTTCTGTTCTGATGGAAGGTACGGGAGAGACATGAGGATGAGAGACGTAATGCTGCAGGCTGACCAATATCATAGATGGGCCGCTTTTCTACTCGGGATATGGCATTAGATGGACGTTTAAGGCGGGCGTTGTTGGGAATGATCATTCTTGGCCCTTGGCATAAATTAATTGTATGTTACCACACTGATTGCTCGTCTCGATCTCATATCTTGTTATTGTAGTCATATGATGTAGTTGATGCAATTATTTTCGGCTTGCTACTTCTGCGGACACAAAAGTCTCCGAATTTTTATATCCGAGACCTGAAGCTGAAGATCCTCTTTGTCAGTTATTACTAGCTGGGGGGGTCTCGAGACTTGCGTTTGAATGAAACAGGGCGTCCCGCATAGCTGGCCGCGCCTTTGTTTATGATTCCGTGTCTTCAACTTCCACGCAACAAAGACAATGGAGAGTATATGCTCCAAGAATCTCTGTATGTAACTCTCGAATACCTTTCTTCACAATCACCTGTATATATCCCTTTCTCCCGCGGATTCAACTTCAAACACCTATCCATCCTCACCATTCACCATGGCCAAAGGCGACTTCTTCAAAACCTACGACTTCAGCAAAGAAGCCGCCACCGAGCAGCCACCTATACCCATACCTGTCCCAGCTAGACCGCTCAAAATCACCCCCCAAGTGCGCTTCAAATTCCCCGTCACCACCATCCCCACAGCCACACCCCCGGTCCCCGGCCCCGCCATCACCACCACTGCGCCCTCCAATCCGCCTTCCCACACCGCCGATCCCATCGACACCGCCTTCGCCGCCGCCTTTGCCGAAGTCGACGCCCGAGACGCCTCCACAACGTCTGCCGCGAACGGTTCCGCGCAGCCAGGCCCAGATGTCTCCATGAGCGGGGCCCCGCCCGCGCCCAGCGCGCCTGCGCCTCAGTTCCAGTTCCCGAGGACACAGGGGCAGCCGCAGCCGCAGCCGCGGAATTACACAGTGCAGAACTTCTTCCAGATGAAAAATGCCGTCCCAGCCGTGCCTCGGACGCAGGACGAGAATCCCTTCGCCGCGTACCTGGAGAGTTTGAAAACGGGGGCCAGTGCGAAACAGAACCCCTTCGCCACCCCACATCCCACGAACGGCATTTCCAATTCGCGCAACGTCTTCATCACATCGCGGCAACCCGCGAGCCGGAGCCTGCCCATACCGCCGCCGCCAACGCCGAGTCGGAACGGTGGGTTCCAGCCGATGCTGGGGGAGCAGGACTACCTGCTGTGTTTGCCGGCGGGGACGACGATATTTCTGCGGTGTGGGGTCGAGTGCTGTGTGACGAACGGGGCGCAGGGGATGGAATGGCAGGAGAGTTTTGCGTTTCGGACGGTGGGGGAGGCGGTGGGGTATCGGGAGGTTTGGCCGTGTAGGGGGTGTGGGGAGAGGTTGGTGTTGGATTGGTGGGAGATTAGGAAGAGTAGGTTGAGAGTTTGAAGGAGGAGGGTGGGGATGCTGTGCGAAGCTGGATGCTGTAGGGCATTGGTACAAGGAAATGGTGTAACGGAGACTATTGGAGGGAAATGAAGAACAACGACTGTAATCTCGAAAGCTCATTGCAAGGTCTTCCTGCAAAAACCCAGCACCTAGTAAGCTATCTATGAACACTTGTTCATAGAAACATAGTAAAATGATCCTCTCGCACGATTTGCAACTGTGATTTTCTGAGCGACTCTTCCCTCGCATTTCTTTCAGCAAAAGCAAAAGATCAAAAAGCCAGTCAGTGCTCTCTTTATATCCACATGCCCGCAGCCACTTATTCCGTACCATCAGATACGGGCATCAGCAGCTGCTGAGTTTCAGTGCCTCTTTTGTCCACAGCAGTAAGAGGTTTCTTGAGGAAACACGGCTTTCTGCTGTAAACTGAGGGTTTGTTTGCTTCATCATTCCGGCTTCGATCTTTCACATTGGTTTGCTTCCTCTCTTCTTCTTCTTCTTCTTCTGGATCATCAATCGGTAACTTGTTGTCTCTCCCCTCCGCTCTCTTCTATATCAACGCGGATTATTCTGCTCACTTCGGCCAACCTATCTTTGGGGTCAACCGGACTGAGTTGGAGTGATATGCTGTGAGATCAAAACCCTGTACTTGGAGAGCTGGAATAACATCCTCTGCGGCTTCCAGGTTCGCTAGAAAGCATGCTTCTGAGGCGCGGCTGACACGAATCAGCACCGAATTGATCGCTAGCGATGTAATCGGCGTTGAAGTTTTGGAATACCTCAGGGCCGAGTGCGTTGATCAGGTCTGTGACTTGTTCAGAAAGGGCCTGGCGATGAGCTTGAAGTTTGAGGAGCTAGTTGGCAGGACGACGCATGTGCTGACAATATCGCGACCGTGTAGCTTAACCTCGGAGGCACCAAGGGCCTTTTGTTGCTTCTTTACAGAGATGATTTTAGAAGTAATAAAGACTGGATGGAATAAGGCCAGTCCAGGTAGGATTCTAAGAGCGAGCAGAAGAAGCTCAGGAAGACGATAGCATTAGCAATAGAGGACCAAACTCGATGACAGTAGGTGAGCGAAACTTGTGATCAGGTCGTCGGAAATGAAGCCGGACTCTGCAGCATCGATCAGGATAGTTCTTTGAATGTAAGTGACGAGTGACGAAGCTTTTCTTATATTTACCACCATTAATGGAGCGAGGCAGTTCATGCGAATATTAGCTTTTTGTAAAAAGGTGTTTCAACAACGTCGAAATCCCGACGCTTCCCAACCCTCCAGCTCACGTGACCCCACGTCGCGAACAACGAGCTTCGACGTCGAGTTCCTTCCCACACGCCCTTATACTGAGGGGACAGCTTCGCGCCTCTCGAGCTAGTACATGGCGCCTTTATACGCGCCGTGTCAGATCCGAGCGAGGCCAGGATATCCGATTCCGCTCGCCTTCGAAGCCCGCCTCCACGCCGCTCCAGAGCGCCAGAGAATTAACTCGATCAAAAGGGTCATTTTCATACGCGTCGAGGCGTAGCAGATGTAGCAGACGAACACGAGCTGGCTGGCCCTGCACTCGATATTAATACCATTGATGAGTGGAGAGGCAGCAGCAGGACGTGGAGCAGGAGTTGGACGAACACAATGGTAGGGATGAGGATGAGGGACAGCAGCAAGAGGTGAATGATGTGGCAGCGGTGGAAACGGGCCTAAAGGGTGGTAATACCCATCTATCCAGCAAGGAGGAGAGAGGCCCAAGATCGGCCGAGCGACAACAATTGCTTCCCAACTGCGATCCATCTGTAGAGCCAAGTCAGGACGAGGCCGACAGCGACAGTCACAGCTCCTCCTTCCAACGTTTTTCTGCCGCCTGTTACTGTCCAGACTTTTGGCCTTTTCCTTCCAACGCAAGAGAGATAGTTCAATAATGGCTGCTGGTATCAAAATTGGCCAACGGCTCGAAGGAAAAGTCGTAAGTTATTTTGTCTCTGCGCAGGTCGCGAATGACATCTGGACTGCCACGTGAGACCAACTTTACCCAACTCAACCTTCACCTATGTAATTACTGCCAGGAAAAGCAACCCTCAAACTGGAAAAGTTATCATCAAGACAGCTCCGCAGGGACGCCTTGAAAACGAGCGGGATGTTCTGAAGCATTTCCGCACTTGCCCATACATTCGCCAGGGGCTAGACGAAACCAAAAATCCTCCATCTTTGATTCTGCAACACTTAGACGACAATCTATTACATGCATCAAGCGTGAAGACTCTAGAAGTTTGTGGCAAAAAGAGTACTCCAAGCAATTCAGGCTTTGCACGAAGATCGGTACACACATACTGGTATGTTCACTGAGATCTTACTGACATGCCGCCTCATATCAGATCTCAACACTGCAACTAACACATCTACTCACAGACATCAAACCGGACAATATCCTCGTCAACTATGGCACTGGATCCTCTCGCTTTGCCGATGTCCAAGTGGCTGATTTCGGTGATGTTACTCGGGTAGATCCTAAACATTACCTCAAGGTCGGAATGGATGGACCACATATGGGAGCTGCTATGTTTAGAAGCCCTGAGGCCATGATGCAGCTCCGATGGGGACAGTCGACTGATATTTGGTCATTTGGCGCGACGGTAGGTGACACTAAGCAGGTTTGAGACTGCATTGTCTGAATTGCGCTCACGTTTTCATAGCTTATAAGTCTTATTTGGGGTCTCAACTGGCATATGTTCAAGCCCGACCCCAAAGATGCCACAGCTGGCGATGAAGAGTATCTGATCCATATCATCATAAAACAACTAGCTCACTTTGGTCCTGTTCCCAAGTCTTATATAGATCTCATTCCGAGAGAGGATGGTGACAGATGGTCAATTCTAGCCTCAGCCACCCAATACATCAAGGACAATCAGAAGCAAACGCCGTTTAAACTAATCGAGGATGACTGTCTGACAGAGGAGGACAGGGAGTTTCTGTTGAAGGTTATGAAGTTGGACCCGAGGGATCGTCCAACTGCGAGGCAGTTGTTACAGGATAAGTGGTTTAGCAATGCACCATAGACGATCATAATATTCTTGTACTTCTGATTGACTGGATTTGGGTGCTATTTTGGCAGGTGGTTGGGGCGGGAGGCGCAGGTCTTGACAGGGAATTCATCTGAGAGAGGACATTAATCTCTCCTCAAAGAAAGTCTTCAGAAAGTAGATCATCCTCCTACATCCCTCTATTCTACTGTGAATATAAATCTAACAGAGAATTCACTAATCATTCATCGAATCCGCATATACTTTGTACTAGCTCTTCATTTAAACCAAAGTCGAAGTCAGAAGTCCTCGACACAAGACAAAAGAGGTAGTAAAAGAAGTGGAAGAAAAATTGCAATCCAATATCTCATCTATGCTCTTACTGTTTCATGAAAATTTCTGGATCTTCTTTTTCCACAAATTAATCTGATCTGGTTCCTACGTACCTCTATGAGGCACCAGTGCCCACTCTCACTCGTAATGTGCCCAACCAACAATTCGCCGCCGCCTGCTCTGCTCCGCAAAGTGATGGATCCTTATAATGAACAACATCTCCCCTACCATCCAAGCCATCGTGCCCGCCCAAAATCAACTCCCTCCAAACCGTCCCGCTCCCATCACGTTTCCATACCTCCTTGCCCCTCCCAAACCTGCAACTGTCGTCTCGGTCTTCAAATATGCGCTATATTATGCATTTCGGAGGCTCTCAATCAATGTCCGGCCGACCGATAGAAGAACCACAATTTGAAATCCATGGCGTCAACTCGCCGTTTATCGCACATATACCTGTTCTGCACTTTCACAATTTGTAGAACTTGCGATAAGCAGTTTATAATATGCCGATGGTGCCACCGTTGTGAGTTGGTGGAAAACCAACGATTACATTATAAATGTTTACAGTTGGCAGAACGTGTATAGACTTATAGCGAGATACTGTACAAAGGTTCTTAAACCCTTACAAACGCTGCATCAACTACAAATAGGAATCTATGGTCTAGATAGTTTCGTTAGATTAATAACTTTTATCACTTTGATTTAATAGTTTCAACAGAAAATCCCCTTGATTTCTAGAATGCCCACATTTTTACGAGATTAATTGGCCCAAGGTAGAATTGGTGGTTTCGAAAAGATCATATAGATTAGATCATTAAACGATCATCGCAGTGCTAGAATACCAGATTGATTCTAAGCTCTGTGGCGAGATAATTGCTAAGCTGCTCATTCAGATCTTCTATGACGATTAAAATATAAACAAGGTTTGACTCTGAGTCTAGACCAAAAATACAACCATGAATAGTAATGATCTCTCCTACTTTCCCGCTCCCTACTCTCAGCTTCCCCCCTCCTTAACATCCCATCCTCCCTTCTTGCTCCGCGCCGCCTCTAAAGTACGTAGAAAGACACATCAACAAACCCAAATTGACAATAAATATTATACCCCGTCCTCCCACACGACATCGTATCCCTCTTTTCCTTGAGAATCTCCACTAGGCGCTTTGAGTACGATGGTATCAGCTGCAGGTACCCTTCTTCCCTGTTTTTCATGTAGAATCCAAGCTTGCTGTCTGAGCCCACAGTGTGAGGATCGAAAACCCGAGCTTCGCCGCGATTAAACGGGATGGTGCCTGCTTTATCTATGGCGGCAATGACCTATGCGGATTTAGATATTAGCAGGGAAGAAGGCAGCGTGATCTCTGGGCAGAGAGGAGGGAGATGTCTTACCTTGTCCATGTCGGCATGCCAGTACTTTATCCCAGACTTCGCGCATCCACAATTAATGGGACCTCCACGAGTCTCCAGGAGCGCAGCGGTGGAAACGTTGTACGTTGGGGCTTGTATGGCGATGATTTGGTCTGCCAGCTGGGAAAGTGCGTTGTCTTCGCCGCTCACGACATCAGAGGTGCCTCCGAGAGGTACGGCCTTGACGAACGCTGAGGAGGCGCAGAGGAGGGTTGCAATTTTGAGGATATTGAAGAGCATTATAAATAATTGCAGGAACAGGAAATGGAACAAGTGGTAAAGACTGTGTGAAACAAAAGAACTTGCTTAAACAGGTATAAAGGGAGTAAAAGAGTGTAATGAAGTGCTGCAGAAGCTGAGTTATGACTGAAAGAGATCGCTTTTGAAGCTTTATACTTCACTTCTTGCCTATTGATGCGAGAATCATCACCACCGAAGCCAACAACTAGGGCTCACATCAGCATCGTCTGGGTGAATTGGAAGGATTGGAAGGATTGGAAGTTGGCCAGTGTACTTCTTCTAATGAGGACTTTGGTCCCGAGTGAAGACTGGTAGGTCAGATCATCCCTAAGGGAAATCTCGTGGCCCCGGAATTCCGCCAAACCGCCGGTCCATAGTCCATGGCCCATGTGGCTCGGCCCGCTTCCAACCATTGAACGACGGAGTTCCAAGACAGAGTTAAAATTAGACAAAATTAGAGCTTAGACCTTCTGCTCGATATCCGTCGCGATAGCCGCGATATCCCTCGCGGTATCCAAACTGAAATCCACCCCCAACATCATCCCAGGACAGATTCGTCAATGCAGGAGCCTCACAGCCAAGTTTCTTCTTGTATTGGTGTCCCGACAGATCCCTATTGCTACCCTACGAAAAACCCCAAAATCCAAGAAACATTAGAGCAAAATGGCGATCACGTGACACGTACTCTAGCATTTATGTTGTAATTCATCTAAGATTACTCTAGCAAGTATTAATATAGGGTTAGCTATTATATTATAATTCCCATCTAAAAATGATGTCCTAAAGTGACTTCATTAAAATCTTCTCTATACCTGTCACGGTGTCACGAGCCACCAAAAAATAACGGAACAAAAAAGACCTCCTACAACGACTATCCAAACGCGGCACGCCGCATCCTTTCCGCCATGACCTGCTCCAGATGCAAAAAATGATGCTGAACGATCTGATGAGATGCTCCCGTACGGATTTGAACCGTAGACCTCGGCATATACCAGTGATACTAGTGCCGCGCTCTACCAACTGAGCTACGAGAGCTGGTTGTGATGTGGCACTTCCTATGGAGGCTCTTGTTCATCGAATACTGTATGGTCTTGAAATAATGATTATGATGGCGTCAATCAACAACCAGCCATGAAAAATAAATAAAATAATCCACGGCACACTGCAGGATCTTCAAAGCGTGCACGTGTATGGTGATGAGAAGTTCCGACGATGAGTGGGCAGGTGGAGTCTACAGACTAAAAAAGTAAAAAGCTGACAGATACAGAAGAATGCAAAACAACAAAAACATACAACAGATGGTATTCGCTGGTGGTTATCGACTGTTCCCAAATCACTCACACAATCGTCATGGTCTTTACAAGCAACCCATCCTCCCAATCCCATTGGCGCGGCCGTTTGCGAGCTCCTCCCCCGACCTCATACTCAATTGCATCATTCCCGATCTCCTCCCGACTCCCAAGTCTGAAATAAGCCACCCTCTTATACTTCCCATCTTCATTTGTAACGAGCACTAAGCCCGCCGGCCCCTCCCGCCGTGTGAGCTCAACAAACCAGAATCTTTGCAACCGCTGGGATATGTCCTGTGATGCCTCAACGCTGCTGGCACACAGCGGACTCGCAGCGCCGCCGTCGAGGACGATGTAATCCGAGAAATAGTTCGGCTGGGACCCCACGTAGACATCGAAACGCTGTCCGACTTCATCCCATGACATTTGCCTTGCGGGGGCGCTGAGCACCAGCTCTCCCGCAACCACCCTCCCAAATGGTTGGAGAGGCTCGGCGATGGTTGTGGTACAGCCGTGGATCATGAGTCTGGCTGGATCGGGCGCGTCGGGGGGCGCACCGAGTGTGAGAAACGATAAAGATGGTGGGGCGTCGACTGAAAAGGACACCCCCCCTTCGACTGCGGCCCAAGACCACGAAGGTGCGCGATAGGAAGGAGGTAGACCACGCGGTGGATCGTCATTTACTTGATGCCAAAGCAGCTGTTCGATCATTCTCGACTTCCATAGACCGGCGTAGAAGTCGTCTTGGGATATCTTATGGAATTCGGTTGCTATTCCAGACAAAGCCGGCAGCTTGTCCTCTGGCTTTGTGAGGTTGCGTTTCGAAAATGTTTCAACGAGACTTATCCATCTTCTGACGATGTCGTGGTCTCCAGCACGCCATGACTGCACCGTTGAGAGAAGATCACTGCTTGACTCTGCATTGCCTGGGATATTATCTTTTTCGGGGAAAAAGCGCTGTCGGTTCTCCGCAATGACAGAGAGTAATCCAAACTGCGACCCGGGCTCGTAGCCGTCGATCTTCTCACCACTTAAACATTTCCATCGAAGCGGACCTTCGCCATAGATTAGAACTCGCGCCGAAAGCCAAGATTCCTGCAAAGTCCACGCTCTTTTAGTGATGGGTTCTGTGATGTCGTGCCCGGTCATCTTTGAAAGGTCATGGCCACATGACATGTCTGCACAAAGAGCTACCTTGCCGAACGAAGCCTCATGTTGGTCGTTATCGTTTCTCCTTAGAAGACGAGACAAGATGCCTTTCTTTCGAGGAGGGCCCTGTGGTACTTGGTCTGGCAAACGAAACGGCACTTCTGGACTCGAAGCCAGGATGGACAGCACCCTTTCCCGGGGCTGCATGAAGCCCTCGTCGCAACGGTTTGCCTTTGCAGCAGAGATCGTGACGATAGCTGACTTGTATATCTGTGCCATTCTCGAGATCTCCATTGACATATCATCAGAGGAGTCCTGTAAGATGCATAGAGAGTCCACCCAGAGGTAAGGAATCTCAAGTGAGCGAGTCGTCCTAATGGCATCTACGATGGTCTGGGGTAGTGATACTCCAGTAAGAGATTCAAAGCGCTCATCGACGTTGTAAGTCATGGTCTTAGGCTGATCCATGCCCCAGACATAGCTGAGAGCGGCATACCCTCGCGCAGCGTCCCTGTCGTCAATGTCGTGGCTCGACCGCAACCTCACTTCTCCACCATCCAGGCCAACGTCGATTACCCGCGTAGGCAGTTTAGCATCTGCCCAGAATGAGAGTCCCGGGCAATTTTTATGAGCTTTCGCACATTCGTCCATCCATCCCCGAGCAGTTGCAAACGTAGCGTCAGAGTCTACATATGCATTAGCAGGCCTTGCCTTGATATACTGTGCTGCAAGATCGTCTGCGAATCTAATTAGTATTTAGGATCTTCTAAACGATCAAAGAAAAGACTTCTCAACAAATAAGTTAAAGTGAACTTAATGCAAGGTGTGCTCAGATTTTAGACATTTAGAGTGTGGTCAGTATGCTGGATATGAAGAGGAGGGTGGTGGGGGGATGCATTAAGAGGAAGATAAGACATATCATAATGTTTAAACTGCACTTGCACATTAAGAGTTTAAGGAGAGAGTGCCAGCATACTGTTATATGCGAACATCGCGTAAGTAATGTTATAGGAATTATTCGACTGGGTAGTATAACCCGGTCCAAGCCGAGGCGCAGGCGTTTCTGCACCACGGCTTTTGATGGTAATAACAAGCGCCTGAGAAGCCGCAATCCCCTCCTCTTTCAGACAAATACTGAGCTTGGCATCTAGTTCAACAGGCTACAACATATCAGCACATTTAATAAGTGTTATTGAAGATAGGTAATAAGCAGTAACTTACCTCACCCTTTGCTGTCAGCACCAGCCGTTCCAGGACATCCTTTGAGAACCGACAACCCAGAGCTGCGGCATTCACGAGGTGACGAAGGTTGGCTTCTTCAGATTCGAAGGTATGCCCACCGAACAAGATGTCCTGGATCCATCCTTCTGCAAATATCCAACAGACTGGACACTCCTTAAAGCACCAATGTCCGTTGTATTCAATTATTGCTCCTGGTTTGTTTTGAAATTCTTGGACGGCAGCCCGATCCAAGCACATGAGGAGCTGGGTGATAGAGCAGTTAACGGCTACCGGTTTTCACCCAGAAATTAGGACTTGAATTTATACGACAATCTTTAAAGTATGTACTATAGCAGTTTTCTCAGATGACGCTTTTGCTGATGTAAGAGTTCAGCTTGATGTTATCTTAACCTCAGCGATTCAGCCGCACGCTCGAGCACTTTCTGGTGATGCTATTAATAGACACTTTTCTCGGCTTGTGAAAGAGGCTTTAATAGTCTTCTACATACATATTGTACTGCATTTTCTCCTTTAAAAAGAAAAGGAGCACTAATAGTATGAAAATTACATTTCTTCAATTTTAAGAAATATAAGAAAACTACCCAAGTAAGACAGACAGACAAGACACCTAAAAAGACGCTATAACATCTTTTAGGTGTGACATTTGTATATGTTTGCGAATTCACGAAATCTTTCGAATTCGCGAATACTTTAAACATCATTAGGACGAGACGCTTAATTCTCTTCAGTCCACGGTCACCTGTTATGTGCTACATTATCGTAGTACTGGCTCATAGCAACATGAGCGTCTTCGACGTGAAGAATAGAGTTGTGGCAAGAGAGCGAAAACGTATATATAACTTAAGCTGAAAGTTTCTTAAATTTGCTTACACTTTCATGTTTTTTAGGTTATTTTACAAGTCACTCAGAAGTCTGTCTTTGGCCAGCAAAAAAATTATATTTATTGTTAGTTATGCTATGGTGACTTACCTATAGTCATTTCCCGTACCGATAATAGAGTCCAGATCTGTCATCTTTCCTCCAGCCCCTTTTGCTTAACCCCATAAGAAGACTAGCTTCTCGCTGAGGCGTCGCAGTTTGCATACCACATCAGAAGAAACCCTTTGGTGTCATCGCCCGTGTGATCCTGCGGATCGTGTTGAGCATTGGCTCACGCGGTGCAGCGTTCGCAAGATGATATGAAGCTGCACAGGCATCACACATACCATTGAAGTGACGCTCACGGTACACACGAGCTCCGCATCCTCCTTGTCTGGCCCTGATGCAATAGTCAGTCCACTGCTCAACACAGCCACAGCCGTGATAAGTGTCGCGATAGTCGAAGCACATGGCTGCGGGTGAGGAGTTGAAGTTGGCTTGGGTAGCTGAAAGGCTGGTTTGGATGTTGATTGAGTTGAGTTGTTCGAGTGAGAGTAAGAGTTGTTGATGTGATTGATGATTGAAGAATGAGAGGACATAGATGGATATTATATAGTTCTCATGAACAGGATGAAATATGGAACAGTGTATCTGATATTACAAACAATGATTAAATCCTAAGAACAGAGAGACTAATCTATATGAATGGTGCTGGGTGTTTCGAAACAACTATGCTGTTCAGTGTTTATCAATTACGTTGTTCTAGTAGCATATTCATGTTGTGCGGAATAATGGAATTGTTCAGAAGTAGGCCCGTTGTCTGAATATAGAGGATGATCAAAGGGGGACAACAAAGGATACAGAATGATTATCCCTGTCGATAAAGAACCATTGAACGGAAGAGAGGACTGCCAGTATTGTTACGATACGTGACTGGCTAAGGGGTTAACAAAAGAGACAAGAAATCTTTCCCAATATCCTCCATCGCTATGCTCACCAGTACCTCACCATCACGGCTCGAAGGCCGGGAATCATGTGCCGATTAGCGATTATCATTCATGCATGCAATCATAAATTGCAATGCTTCTTGCACCGCTATGTGCGATTGTGACCGTCTATTTTTGGAATGGTCTTCACGCATATGAAGCACCAAAAATGACATTGAGACCCAAATGAAAGCAAAGAGAGATGAGAACCCAATGTACATACCATAAATATTGCTCTTATGAGACATGCACGAAATGGGCATTCTCATATGTATTTCATGACTCTAATTGTCTATTTCATTTCATCGTGAGATATCTTGAGATCTACTTCTTATGTCTAGAACTCGAGCTGATCAGCTTCTTCTTGATGTGCTTCGGAAGCTTTTCCTTGCGCTTCTCGCGCTTCTCTTCTTTTACTGTTTTTTTATGTTCCTGTTTTGAAGTCAGTATCATTTCTGGCTGCAGACCAAACGAATTGATGCAAAACGACTAACCTTCTTTTGGTCTTTATCCTCGAAACGTTTGCCTCTCGGCGTGCCCTTCTCGAACCGGCTCTCATCATCTTCGGAGTCTTCAGACTCCTCATCTTCACCCTCAGTTTCACTTGCAGTTCCATCTGCATCCTTCACCACAGTCTTGTCCGCTAACAAGTTTGCGTAAACCAAGACACTCGTTCCTTCTTTTCCGACCTTCTCTGCATCACGCTCGATATCGTAAACCTGCTCCAGAGTTTGTGGGATATATTGCTGTCTGAAAACCTCGTTCTCAACTTCCTGCCTCGCAGCAACCTCATCTGCACCACCTGCAAGTCCAGCTGCCTCATCTTCCGCTTCCGCTTCGGCCTTTGCCTTTGCCTCGTACAGGGCATCCAGACGAGGAGCCACTGTAGCGTCTGAGTATGGAGCAGTGGTAACAAAGCTGAACAGAGCTTGTTCCGAAAGCACATCGACATTCTTGCGTCTGAAGAAATCGGAAACGTTCTTAATATCCATGCGTAAGAATTCGAGCGATCTTGGATGATCGTGCTCGACGCTCTGCGAGACATCGATAATGTAAAGCTTCGACTTGTGGTATAAAACATTGTACTCAGACAAATCAGCATGCACAAGCTTGCAAACTTGGTACATCTTTGCCATCAGCCCCACAAGCTCAAGATAAAGTTCCCTCCACCGTGCATCGACCTCATCAGGCGTTCCAGGCATTTCCGCATCGCGCAGACGTGGTGCTGCCCAGCCCTTCTTGTCGCCAAGGAATTCCATAACGAGAACATGTAGGCGCAGATAGATTGGCTCTGGGCAAGGAATATGTGCAGCATAAAGACGCCTCAAGTTGCGCATTTCCTTCTCTGCCCACACCTTCACCATCGCTCTGTTCGATGACTTGTTATAACCACCACGGAAGCGATGCTCGCCAGTGACATAGCGATCACGATCCTTGAAGACCAAAATGCTCGTCTTATAGACCTTGATTGCGCGGTGTAGGGGTGTTGGATCTGGATCTTCTGCGGAAGGAGCGGCGATCGAAAGTGCGCCGTAAACGTTGGCTTCTTTTCCGGTACTGAGACAACCGTTGATTTCGGAGACGACGCCTCTGTTGATCATCTGCAGAAGAATCATGCGAGTTCGAGGATCAAGGACTTGTTCACTGGTGGCGCGATCCGACTTGTCTTTCTCTTGGCTCCTGCCCTCTTTGCTAAGCCCTCCAGTTCCTCCATCGAGGCGAATCTTTGCAGCATGCTTAGAAAGACTGGTTATTTGATCGTCGACGCTCGCTTTGGCATTTACCGTGGGTTTTGCTTGAGAGTTGATCTTTGGAAGGTTGGCGGTATTCGAGTGGAGTTGTCTTTGGCGGTTATATGATTTCGTCAGATCCGAGCTATTTGGGTCCCAGTCTAAGTCGTCTAAAGCCTCTTCCTCTTCGGAGAAGATATCATCATATGTCTCATCCTCCTCAAAGTCCTCTCTCTGCTCCTCTGAGGTGGCGGGTGCCTGTGCGGGGACATCTTCAGGATTTAGCGGGGTAGATTCGTAACCTTGATTCGGAATATAGATATGACTTGGGGCTTGCCCAGCTGCTGGATTGGATGCCATATTTTGTGTATGAAGATACTCAATATTGCGATCCTCAATATCGAAAAGGTCTGGACTTTATAGCAGGAACTTGCTTGCTAAGTGATGTGTTTATCAGTCATAATATTTTTTACCCAATCTGCAATCAATGAGGCGGTGAAGCCTGACAGAATACTTCGCGCTAATTTCGAGGGTAGCTCGTAAGTACTGTGCTTCAGTCGCGTCCCACCTCCACTTCGACGCGATGCGATAGACGATTTGAGATCTCGACTCGATAAGTTATGTCTGCGACGACCTATGATTTATGACTGTTAAAGTTTTAGGATCGCATATACGGCAATACTCTTTTTCTCTCGTAAATTTTCAACGAAATTGATTAGAAGGCGTCACATATCAGAGGCGCTTCGCGCATCGCGAAGATGCATATCAAACAGATCATCATCCAGGGGTTCAAGAGGTATAGGACTCAGTGAAGTGATTGCGCCTGAGCTCATATTAACATTTGTATAGTTACAAGGAGCAGACCGTCATAGAGCCTTTCTCGCCCAAGTGCAATGTGATCGTTGGTCGTAATGGCTCTGGCAAGAGTAACTTCTTTGCGGCGATTCGATTCGTTCTCAGCGATGCGTATACTCAGATGGGGCGAGAAGAGCGACAGGCGTTGCTGCACGAAGGTTCCGGATCCGCTGTGATGTCAGCATATGTCGAAATCATTTTCGATAATGCGGACGGACGATTCCCAACAGGCAAGGATGAATTGATTCTGAGGCGGACAATCGGATTGAAGAAGGACGAATATTCTCTCGATCGCAAGAATGCCACCAAGACGGATGTTATGAATTTGCTCGAATCGGCCGGTTTCTCCCGCTCGAATCCATACTATATTGTTCCCCAAGGCCGTGTTACGACATTGACAAACATGAAGGATACCGAACGTCTGACTCTCCTAAAGGAAGTCGCCGGTACACAAGTTTACGAGGCCAGACGAGCTGAATCTCTCAAGATTATGACTGAGACCAACAACAAGCGTAATAAAATCGATGAGCTTCTCAATTACATTAGAGACAGATTGAACGAGCTCGAAGAGGAGAAGGAGGAGCTGCGTGCTTATCAAGAGAAGGATAAGGAACGGAGATGTCTCGATTACACTCTGCTCCACAGAGAGCAAGTCAAGGTTGCCGAGCGTCTCGACGAGATTGAAGAAATGCGACAAGGTGGTACGGACAATATGGATGAGAGTAGGGAGGCTTTCCAAGCAGGAGAAGAAGAGCTTAAGGCATTGAAGAGTGAAATCAAGCAACTAAAGAATCAGATGGAACTTCTGAAGATTGATAGGAGTCAGTTGGATGAAGACCGCAGAGAATCTGCAAAGTCTCAGGCAAAGATCGAAATCGAGGTCAAGAAGCTCACAGATGGTCAGTCAGCATCGGAACGAGCCAGACAGCAACACAAAGAGGAACTTCAGGCCGTCCAGAAGGAGATGACTGAGAAGAATGCGGAACTTGCCAAAATTCTTCCTGCTTATAGTAAAGCTAAAACTCAAGAGGCCGAAGTGAAGTCAGAGCTCGATGCTTCCGATGCTAGCCGACAACGCCTTCTCTCAAAGCAAGGTCGTAATGCACAATTCAAGAGCAAAGCCGAGCGAGATAAGTGGCTCAGAAAGGAAATTGACGAGCTTAACAACACACTCGCCACTCAGAAAGCTAATCGAATGGATGCTGATGAAGAGGTCAAGGCCGTTCAGTCCGAAATCAAGAGTCTGGAAAAGGAGATTAGTGGCCTTCGCGAGAGACTGGAAGGTTGGGGCGGTAATAGGCAAGCTCTATCTGAACAAGTCACCAATGCAAAGGATGCTCTTGAACGCCTATCGGACGAGAGAAAAGTTCTTCGTCGTGAAGATGACAAGCTCGAATCAATTACAGATACCGCTCGCCGCGAGATGAATAGAGCAGAACAAGATCTTGCACATTCTATGGACGGCGCGACAGCAAAGGGCTTGGCGACCGTCAGGCGTTTGAAACGTGAACAAAACATTCCTGGAGCCTACGGAACAGTTGCTGAGCTTCTTCGTGTCAACGAAAACTACCGTATAGCTGTCGAGCAGACCGCTGGAAACAGTCTATTCCATTATGTTGTGGATAACGAGGAGACTGCTACGAAATTGGCAAAAGCTCTTTATGACCAACATGGCGGCAGAATTACATTTATGCCTCTCTCACAGTTACATCCACGACCAGCAAATTTCCCTAAAGCTAACGATGTGATTCCAATGTTGAGCAAGCTTCAATACGATCCTATGTATGAGGAGGCATTTCAACAAGTATTTGGTAAGACGATTATTTGTCAAAATCTGACCATTGCTGGCCAGTATGCTCGCAGTCATGGTCTCAATGCTATCACTCCAGAAGGTGATACTACAAACAAAAAGGGAGCTATGACTGGTGGATATATCGATTCGCGAAAGTCGCGCCTCGGAGCTGTACGTGCTGTGGAGAAGTGGCGGGAAGAATATGAAGGTCACAGAGCTCGTGTCGCGGAACTCAGAAAGGAGATTGAGCGCAAGGACCAAGAAATCACCGCTGCAATGGGTGATTTGCAGAAACTCGAACAGAATCTGCGACGTCTGGATGATAGCTTTGATCCTTTGAGATCGGAAGTGAGGCATAAGGATGCGCATCTTGACAAGCAAAAGGATCAGCTCGAAAGCAAGATCAGAAGAAGAGATACCGTTGAGGGTATGCTGAAGCAATTCGGCGACCAGATCGAGGCATACGAAACAGAATTGGCATCCGACTTCAAGAAGGCTTTAACCAGAGCCGACGAAGAGCAACTGGAAGAACTCAATGTCAGCATCCAAGAGCTCCGAGGCAAGTGGAACGAACTCAGCACCACCCGGCGTAAGCTCGAAAATCGGAAGAACCTTCTCGAAGTCGACATCCGCGAGAATCTGCGTCTCAAACTCGACCAGCTCAACAGTCAAGACATCGACAACACCGCCAGCGGCAGCCCGAACAATCTGAAGGAAGTCCAGCGGGAGCTCAAACGAATCACTAAAGCTGCCGCAATCATCCAGTCCAAGCTCGAAGAAAACGAGACCGAGATTGAGCGCACCGAATTCGAGATCTCCAAGCTCAACAAAGAGCACACTGCCAAAGAAGCGCAGCAAGAAGAGCTGGCGAAGATGATGGAGAGCTTTACCAAGAAGATGGATCGCAGTATTTCGAAGAAGGCGGAGCTGACGGCGCTGGCAGCCGAATGCGCGAAGAATATTAGGGACTTGGGTGTTCTTCCCGAAGAGGCATTTGAGAGATTCGCGAAGACGGATAGCAAGTCGGTGGCGAAGCGGCTGGAGAAGGTGAACGAGGCGTTGAAGAAGTACAAACACGTGAACAAGAAGGCGTTTGAGCAGTACAATAACTTCACACAGCAGAGGGAAACGCTGACGAAGCGGAGGAAGGAGTTGGATTCTTCGCAAGGAAGTATTGAGGAGTTGGTGCAGGTGTTGGATCAGAGGAAGGACGAGGCAATTGAGCGGACGTTCAAGCAGGTTTCCAAAGAGTTCGCGCAGATCTTTGAGAGGCTTGTGCCGGCTGGGAGGGGAAGGCTTGTCATCCAGAGGAAGACGGATCAGAGGAATCAGGATGAGGAGTCGGAAGATGAGAATAGGGAGAGTGTGGAGAACTACACTGGCGTAGGCATCTCAGTGTCGTTCAACAGCAAGCACGACGAGCAGCAACGTATCCAGCAGTTGAGTGGCGGACAAAAGAGTAAGTCTATGTTTATTCCCGTTTTGAGGGGTTATTACTGACGTATCTTTCCCAGGTCTCTGCGCGCTCGCCCTCGTCTTCGCAATCCAGCAATGCGACCCGGCGCCCTTCTATCTCTTCGACGAAATTGACGCGAATCTCGACGCACAGTATCGCACTGCTGTCGCGCAGATGCTGCAGACTATCTCGGCACAACAGTCGAGTCAGGCGGAGGGCGGAGGAGCCATGAGTGGACAGTTTATCTGTACCACGTTCCGTCCGGAGATGGTCTTGGTTGCCGATAAGACGTATGGGGTTACATTTGGGGCGAATAAGACGAGTCGTATTGATGTGGTGTCTAGAGATAAGGCGTTGGAGTTTGTTGAGGGGCAGAAGCCTTGAGAGGAATATGTGAAGGCTGAGAAGATAGGCGAGAAAGCGGTGGGGGATTAAATGGGTAGGATTCTGTAGCGATGGGAGGTTTGCTGGAAGGCGTAATGTTTGATTTGGGGAATGGGGCGAGGGAGGATGTATAGATGACTTGCTTCGATTGCTTTCAAATGCTAGAATGAGGCCAATGAGATATCACTTTGTTTGACAGAATCCTAGATCATCTTCTGTTTCCTGATATAGTTGTTGAGTATAACGAATGGCAGCTTGAACTCATCATTTGTCTCCCGTCTCTTCTCCATCGAGCGAACTTTGGACTACTGTATCTTGTATTACTCATCTGCCACGGCTCTTTCTGGCTCCTTGGACCTGATAATCTGGGCTTACTTTCTCATCTCTTTCACACTGTTTCATACGTTTCGTCCCCGCCAAATCCCACCTATGCTCTCCTCCCCTCCTTCATTTTTCTACACAGTACATCCTCAGACTGTCAGACACCCGAAATCGCATCTTCAATTTATTTTCACATATCATCACCATCGACTCTTCTCCTCATTGATCAGGAAACAAATATCCTCTGGGGACAACTGTACATGTGATCTTTCCACTCCTAGCTAACCCCTAGTCTTCTCCTTTTCCTTCTATTCTGTTCCTAATTATAAATATCAGGTCCTTCTCCTTGCACAAATCTTTCTACGCATAAACAAACTGCTCATCATGGGGGTAACAAACCAGAAAGCACACACCAAGAACATCAAGGACGTAAGCAACACCAATTCCAGCCTTTATTTGACTGACGACTACAAATTTCTGATGGCGCTAAAGGATTCTCACCGTCACTGTCACTGCTATTGTTGCTGGCACACGCTCCATGTATCCGCCGCCGTCAGCGTTCTGACGCCATCGATGAGAGATCCCGTCACCTAAAAATGCATACTATCCCAAACTCTCGGTTTGCACAGTATGCATCTCATCTCCTAGTTCAGGACTCGCCCATCAATTTCAGAATGAAGTAAGCAGAGCTACGATACAGCAGTTCCCCTAGAAAGATTGAAAAAATGAAGTTGGGTAGAACAATGTGATCAAAAGGGAAGACAATGGCCACAAAGGGTGTTTATATATCCTCTGCCCTTTTTTTCCTCCCATCTCGATACTACCATGCCAGTTAAACAGAGGTAATTCACACAACATTTCTACCAGAAACTGTATATGCGTTTTTTTTAAAAAAAAAAAAAAAAGCAAGTCCACATCGATAGAGCTTTACATTCTCTCATCCAATTCCTGCGTCCTTTTTGGCCATCTCAATCAGACCATCTTCTTCCCTCTGCTCCCCCAGCAGTTCTCCTGGAAGTTTTCCCGCTTCATAGAGCACGCCGGCTATAAATAACACACCTTGTTGAGAAAGCAAAGTGCAACCTATATCATACCATCTTGGCCTGATCGAAGTGCTCCATGGGATCCTCGCAATTCGATCTGCTGCAATAGCCCAGCATCGCCTATTTCGCAATTCCGGTTTTAGAGTCGCAACCTGCAAAGCGCTCTTCCTGGTCCTTCGAGCTCTGTTGCCGGACTTCTTGCTACTGCTTCTGCTTCTGCTGCCGCTGCCGCTGGTACTGGCACGGTTTCTGCTGTCGTTGGCGGCCACAGACCACTTGGCACTCACTCAGAGCTTTGTCCCTCACAACTCTCTCGTACGGCTTAGACTCCCTAATGTGTGTAGCGAGAGTGTGTATCACTACCCTACTCTTATCGTCTCTGTCTGTGCTGTCCATTGTTCCTTAGTAGGCAGGACTTTAAGGTAGGCAACGACGTCTGCTCCCGTGATGGCGCCTGTCTAGATCCCGGTCGCGATGGTCGCGATGGTGGTTCCTAGAGGGCACAACTTAGGTTCGTTTTCACAGAGACGGGGAAATATGAAGACTCCAAATTTCCTAACAAGCCCGAGCAAATCCGCCATGACATTATATCTGGTTCACTTTGAACTGTTGAAAGCCTCACAGAGTAAGAAAGCGCGATTCAAGGACATATTTGTACCCCACCCAGCTCCCTCCATCCCCATATCATTTCCCCACTCTCAAACCCCCGCCCTTCTCTTCCAACGTCGCATTCGAATTCAAGAATAACTGGCATGATTTAATGGAGACCAAGACGGCTTTCGTAACAAGGAAATTCGGATTGAAGCCCGCGAGCAAAAAGACATCGGAATGCCAAGCCCTGTATTATTGTCTACCGCATCTCGTCTGTATTGTCTATCCCATCCGTCTAAATCTCATCTAAAACCCCCACTCAGCCGGAGCATACATATAATACAAGCCCACCGCCCCATGCACACCTTATAACCTCGATCTGTACTTCGCATTCTTCTCCTCCAGCCCCCCAGCCCCAGCAGCCGGCTTCCCCGGCGTATCCGCCTTCTTCGGCGCCGAGATATACCCCCCCTTCACCCCATCCAGATTCGTGATCTTCCCTTCCCCATCCCTCCTGATGCCCAGCTCCAGCAACTTCGCAAACACCTTCGCAAAGTCCCTGTAGAACAGCTCCTTATCGGCGCCGTACTTGTGCACCCACGGCGCAAACCCCTTGTCCGCCAAGAGCGCCATGTCCGTCGGCAGCATCATCAGCTCCGTCTCGGTATCCTCGTCGTAGTACGCGAACTGCCTGACCCCGCTCGGCAGCGTCTTCGGCTTCCACTCCAGCGTCGACAGCAGCTTGAAGTACTGATTCGAGAACCTCGTCGGGTTGTTGACCCACGGCCCGTCGAACCCCGAGCGGTCCGCGTGGCAGCGTCCCAGCGCGTGCGCGCCCGACAGCGCCACGATCTCGCGGTCGTCGAAGCCCATCCGGTAGAACACCTTGCGCAGGTGGTCGCTGCCCTGCGTCGCGTCCGGCAGGCGCCCGCGGATGTCCCGCACCTTGCTGTCGTCGACGTAGTCGGTGCGGCCGCCCGCCCATGCGATCTTCGGGCCCCCGGCCTCCTCGAGCGCCACGGCCCCCGCCAGCGTCCACAGGTCCGAGTACGTGATCCACGGGTGCGCCGCCTTCACCGGCTCGAGGAAGACGCGCGCGTGCTGCAGGCCCGCGTTCGCGGGGTCGCCGCCTTCGATCTCGTAGCGCATGCCCGCGCCGTTGGAGCCGCCCGTGTCGGTGTTCTTGTCGTAGGTGCCCGAGGAGTGCCTGCGGGGTGTTAGAGGGGACTGGCGGTGATGAGGAGAGGGGAGAGGGGAGGACGGCTTACCAGGCGAGGCGGACGAGGACGGGGCCCGCGGAGCCGTCGTCGTACTCGGGCTGCTTGAGGAGGGCCTTGATGTCCTTGCGGACGGCGTCGAAATCGCCTTTCTGGCTCATGATTGCTGGTCTATGTGTGCTTTGTGTTCTCTGACAGTGTTTTTATATTGTCGAACAGCGAGTACAGCGGAGTCGCAAGAGAAAGAAATTGACACCTGTCAAAGAATCTAGTCTCGATATACGTACACGTCTACTCCAAAAAGTCCGGAGAAAAGCTGGAGAAGGAGCAAGATGGGAGATCTATAAGGGAAGAAAACTTGTGGCAAGCAGCTCTCAGACAACATGCCGGAAGGCCCATCGAGAAGCATCCCGTTACCAAATGAACCGAGGCACGTTGCTCCGGGTTTTGGATCTCATCTCTCCAGATTGTTTTGCCTCATTATCATTGGCCTATCTGCATCCTTTTTCTCGGGGAATTGTGGGTCTCGATGATGATTTCATGATGCGATAAGGAAGAGACAGCAATTTTTGGACGCGGGCCGAGGTTTGCGCAGCGCTCCGATCGGATCTGATTGGTGGATATGCTCCGGGGACAAGGCTGAACGTGAGGCTGAGGAATTTGGGTCAAGGCCATCGATCACATGCCAGGGCAGGAATAGATGAGGAGGAAGAGTCCAGAACGGCTAGTATTATTGTTATTACGGAGGATATCGATATTAAGGAGTCTGCCAGTGAACACAAGAACATCCTCTCCATCTGGTCTTCAGACTCAGTCGAAGACGCTTTTGCTCACCCAGAACAAATCTTCCTTGACTCAGACTGTGGACACTTTTGCTCTGACTCTCTGGGCAAATGCCGGGACCCGAACCAAAGCCCGTCTTCAACAGCAACGAGCTCACTCCAGGTAAACAACGCGCTCGTGAACGTCATATTCGTAATAATCGCGGCATCTGCCAGGGTATCATTATTGCGCCTCCCTTTCCTTCCCCATTCATAAATTCATGATTCGTTGCCTCGATCCCATACATCATTCATCTCACCTCTGCACCGTTACAGCGTTCATGGCGAGTATCTTAATTCTCCTTGAATACCGTTCCATGCCATGCTCAGGAAGATCACCAAAGACGACGCCTCTGAGTTGCTCGTCCGTCACAAGACGCGCCTGGATGGCTGTGTCGCCTGCATCGTTGCCGTTCTTCTTGGAAGCCGATGCCGGACTTCGTGGGACTGCCCGTAGTAGTACGAGTCTGCCAGCATTACTCAGCCCTCCAGGAGGGACAGGCCAGGTTGGGAGGGTATCATAGGGAGCAGCGTCCGAGTGCTTCGGCGGTGATGGACGGATCTTGTTCACCGACAATGTGCTCTCCCCTTTGAAGATAGACTTCGAGACCTTAGTGTTCGAGGAAGTTGGTTTTGGCTTCGAAGATGCGATTTTGGGCGCTGGCATCGCGTACAATTGGACTAGGGACTTAAAATACGGCAGACTGATTCTGGCCACAGGATCACCCTCGTTTACAAACGAGAGAAACAAACTTTTCTTGAGTTCCTTCTTGTGTGGCTTCTGCAGTGGCAGTAGAGAAATGGGAGGCGCGCCAAAAGTTACGCAGTGAATGCATCGAAAGGATCCCGTCAGTCTGCGAAGCTCTGAATCCGTCTCTGGGTTCGTGGAGAGCATGTGGGAGTAGAGAAGTGCGGCGATCGCTCCACCTGCGGAGTGACCTGTTATAAGGAGCGAGCAGCGTGATCGGGTCGGGTCCTGTTCAAGGAGAGAGCGAAGGCGAGCAGCAACTGGTTTAATCATGTTGCGAGCGACATTGAGAAAGCCAGCATGGCAAAGATTGCCATAATCGTCCTGGCCGAATCGTCAGTAAGCGCTAAAGCAGACGTATTTCAGAAGGGACTTGCGAGAAATCCTCCGGGCGAAGCAGGAGTTTGGTTCATATTTGTGATCCAATCCAGCGTGCCTTTGCTGCCGCGGATGGCAAAAACGATGACGTCCATTGAGTCTACTGGTACAGATTTTATAACCATAGCTTTCGTGCCTAGGCGAAAATCGGCAGGTATGTGCTGTTGTCTTTCGTGTCCTGTTGGATTTTGATATGCTCGCTCGGAGAATTGCGCTGCTAAACAGAGAAGCGGGAATGTAGAAATGTAGCTAAGTGGGATCAGTAATGAATGCTACGAGAAACTTTCTCAACTAGGGAAGCCTCACAATTTTACGGGTATAAGTTGTCCAGGCACTTTGGAATTTGCATATAGGTTTGATTTGGCAAACAAATCAGATTTCAATACCGCCGAGACTACCCCAGTATTATCACGGCCATTGTCTCGGCCATGAGACGTAGTCGACCTTGTCGGCTGAAGATCCCCCGTATATGACTGCTCCTGTTGTTGCCACTCTTGAGGTTGAAAATAAGTCAACTCATCCTCGTTTCCGCTGAACGTCTCGCTATCGATCGATGTAAGGACCCGGTCAAACTTTGAGGAGATTACATCATAAAGAGCAGCGCCTTGGTTAAGATATTGAGTGCCCTGGCGCTGCCATTCTGACATGCCATCATTGAATATATGAGCGCCTGGGATGCAGTTGGGTACATCTCCTTGAAGGAAAATGGGAAGATTCATGAAGGAATCGGAAGGCAGCTTGCTGGACTTATGGTCGTTTTTGCGATTTTTCGGGGCCGCAGGAGGAGCAAGCAGATAATTGTCCTGGATCAGAATTGGCCGGCGTTGAGGTTGAGGTTGAGGCTGAAGGTGAGGAGGTGCGAGCATCCAACCTGGTGGGGCTGGGGGAGGCGGCCCATATGGCTGGTCTTGGTATGGTGGAGGTTGTTCGTTCGGATAATCGTCAGGTCCATATGGCTGAAGGCCATATGGAAGATTGCATGCTGACTGCGCTCGATGGACACGTGTTTGCCGTGGCTCCTGCGTCCTCTTCCTCGACCTGCCAAAGACCCACATCATAGGAGCAGTTTGGTGTTGTTGATTCGCGGCTGTGGTCCAGCCTTGCAAAACTCGAGCATTGAAGATGCCAGGCACGATGCTCGTGGATCAAGTTCACAGAATTGAGGAAATAATGATGAAAGACAATGCTGATGAAACGACTGAGAGACGGAGGTTGATTGTGAGGCAATATAACATGAGCGAGCGGCGGGGAGAGAGAAAGGAGAAAGGAGAGAGAGAAAGGGGAGAGAGAAGGAAAGATGTGCTGAAGGTGAATAGGCCGTGGGAGGCATTCATTACCTTATTATCTTATTCCCCTCTCATCCATCACATATCATGCCTGGCCGGCTTGATGGGCGACGATTGAGCCAAATGCTGCGCCTCATTACCGTCTGCATGCTCTTGGTGCCATCGTGCCATTGCCATCCTGTGTACAGCATACAGTGTCCATCTCTATTCGCGCGACTGGCGCTTTCATTGCATGGCGACACAATACCGTCGGCGAACCATAACGGCGAAGTCGACGTCTCCAGGGTAGGAGCAGGGTGGGAGCAGCAGCTGCTTTCAGTACTCCGGTACTACTCCCAGTACTACTCCAGTAGCCAACGGAGAGGCGCAGAGGCAGACACACGATATGTACCACCTCCACGATCGCAAGGAACGCGTCTTATACATGTATATATGTATATCTGTATACATATGCATATACACACTGTTGGGAGAAGAGAAAACACGAGAAGGAGCCTCGAAGAGGAGAGCATTGCTGGATGTGAAGATCCGAAGTATGTACAGTATGTCCAGTATGTACAGTATACAGTATGTACAGTAACAGTACCTTCTTGGAGTGTAGAGCAAAGATGCTTTCTTATCGCGATAAGATCTGAAGCGAGGCTCAATCGCGGTTCAACACGACTACGGGAAGATGTATTTATTGTATTGTACGGTACCTACCTAGCTATGTCCTTCTCATACATATATGTGCTATAGCTCATGTGGAAGAATCACGGAGATATAAACGGCAGATGAACGACAGATGAACGACATATTAACAACTCACACCTCGGGATGCTATAATCTGTAATGCCCCCGACACCATGGACTTCGTGAGTACCGTCTCTCTGCGCCTCTGGAGTATCCCACGCTGATTCAACATGATCATCACAGTGGTCGAGACTGATCGCGGGCACATCCCTTTCGCCAGCACCATCCAGTAAAGTCTCCTTCAACGATCCTGTCAAGCGTCTGGCACGCTTCAAGAGGGAATACAGCCAGCTTTTGGTATGCGAGGCGGCCTTCTCTTCTGAGCATCGCACCGAGGACTGACGGATGCTAGCAACTATGGCGAGACGTTACGAACCTCTCGCGGGACCCCGATGCCGCCGACACGATCAGGGGCTGTCTCCAAGGGCTCAATAGGACCCTCAACGATGAATCGAGGCTCCCTTCCCCGCATCCGTGCCTGTCTTTTGCTGCCACCACTCAGATTTATATATCCGTGGCCAAGATAGCGACGACTTCCTACAATGAGAGCATCATTCGGGAGGCAGTGAAGCTTTTCAGTACCCTCGTTGAGAGTGAAGAGGAGGACTTCATCGAGAGTGATGCCTTCTCACAGAGCCTTATGAACCTGCTTGTTCGCATCACAGGAGCGAACAGCATGCGGCTAAAATCCGAGACCGAGGTCGAAGTGGTTGAGCTTGCGTTTGGCATCGCAGCCAAAATAAGGCTCCAGCCAGAAATATTGCCAGCTTGGTTCGCGACGGATGATACTTCGTCCGATGACGAAAGCAAGGGCCATCATGAGAGGTTCACTGGGAAAACCAATAAGGACGAGTTCCCCCTCTTTTACCTTCTCATCGACTATATCCATCATGAAGGCCGTGTGGGAGATTTTGCGCGAACTGGCCTACTCTACATTATCGAGTCGGCTTCAATCTCAATGGCCTTGGAGCAGTGGCTTGTGGAGAGTGACTTGGCAACGCTGATGGCTACCGGGCTTGGGGCCCTCTATAGTCAATTGAGCAGGAAGCTTGTCATCGACTGTCCAGAAGACAACTTCCCCTTGATCCTAGCTATGTCAGACTACAAGCGCCCGCGGACAACTGCCGATATTGTTAGCTCCTCCTCTTCGGATTTCCTGAGTCATATGGATACATTTCTATCCCATCTTGTATTCTGGCAAGATGTGCTCGACCATTGCAAGTCTTTCGAAGTGAGACAGACCTTGCTTGAGCACTTCCAAGTTATTTTTCTTCAGCAGTTATTGTATGCGAATAAATTCCACCCTTAAGAATTGTACTGATGGCTCTTAGATACCCATCTCTCTTAGAGTCTTCAGACGTCGACGGAGGATCATCCGTCGCTGTTCTCACTTATCTACGACGGATCCTCGAATCTGTCGAACATCCCGACCTAATACACCTCATCCTCCACTACCTCCTTGCACTACCGGACACAACGATGTTGGAGTCCGTCGCATCTGTGAAATCACTTGTCAGTGAAGCACGAAAGCGCAAGTCAATGAACCTAGCAACCATGGGACACCAACAGTCAACGCCTGATCTATTCAATCTTGTTGATCTCATCATTGGTAGTCTGCGGTCAAAGAATGCTCAAACGATCACAGTGACTTTGCAGTTGCTATCGGTCATTTTACGGCGTCATCACCGCTACGCAGTGACAACCCTTCTCCGAACAACTAGAGTTCTAACCGACGGACCTCAAAAGATGATGGGCGCCCACGAAAGCGAGATGAAATACATACTTTGCCTGGCCAGCGATATCGGTAAACACGACGACTTTGATGCGACATACGATAGCCACATCAAGGATGCGACCAGCCTTCTCGAAAGTCATCCATGCTCCCAGCACCTCATCGCGCCTCTCGGGATTAGCAAGCCTCCAACGAAGCAAGCCTCCATCCCCGGCACGCCCCAGGCAGTCCACCGCCACACTTTGAGACCCGACGACCCAGTCTTCAAAAACCTCCTCAATATCCTCTCCACATTCTTCACCAACTCCGTCGAAACAAACCTCGCCCTCACCGAAGCCCTCATCGACCTCGCCATCTGCGGCTACATGAACATGGAGGGCTGGCTCCTCCCTGATCCCACAAAATACTCCTATCCCGCCACCACCATCCCTCCTCCGTCCGGAAAACCGCCCAAACCCGGCTCCCCCGCCGCCACCGAGCTAGCCCAGCTCCACGCCCTCCAGCTCGCCAAACGCCGTCCCCACCTCCCCCCCTCCTCCACCCCACCCCTCCTCTCCACCCTCCACACCCTCATCTCCCAAGTCTCCGCCTACCGCACCACCATTCCCCGCTTCGACGAACTCCTCCAAGCGCGCCGCCACGCATTCACCCACGACGCCTCTTCCGAGCCCGCCCCCCCTCTTTCCGCGCGTCCCAAGTCCGACGGCCGCAGCAACAGAATCTCCTCGGAATCCGACCGCTCCGCCAGCCCTCCCGCCCACCGCACCTCCACCTCCACCCCCACCCCCTCCAGCCGCCGCCGCCTCGGCGCCACCGCGACCTTCGACAGCCTCGCCTCGCGCATCTTCCCGGACCTCGCGTCGCACTCGTCGTCGCCGCTGGCGCGCGGCCGCACGCCGCGCAGCAGCGGCCTCAGCGGCGCGCCGAGCCTGGTGCCGAGCGCCACGCCGCCGATGTCGAGGTCGCCGCTGAGGAGGGGCGGGACGGCGGCGGCGGCGAACTTGCTGGACGAGGAGGGCGGCGCGTGGGAGGTGATGGGGAGTGCGAGCGCGAGCCAGAGCGCGGCGTTTGCGCAGATTGATCGGGCGATTTTGATGAGGCGGGTTGGGGCGCCGAGGGCCGAGGGGGCCGGGGGGAGCGCCGTGGTGGCGAGGGAGGGTGCGGCGGGGAAGCGTGCGAGCAGTGATACTGGCGGTGTGGGAGAGGAGGGGAGCGTGGCTAGTAAGGGGGAGGATACCGAGACGGAGACGGAGACGGAGACGGAGCAGGAGGAGCCAGAGGCGGAGAAGATGGTCAGTGTGAGCCATGTCCTCACCAACATCATCCTGCTGCAGGAGTTCATCCTCGAGGTGGCGGCGCTGGTGCAGGTGCGCGCCGGCATGTTTGGGGAGGTGAAGTTTATGTGAGAGGGCCCAGACGAGCGTCGAAGCAGCACAGCAGATAGATATATGGAATACCACAAAGCGGAAGACTCGACGAAGAGCGGGGCTATGATGGGACGGGTGCTGTGGGTGATTATTTGTTATTTTCTTCGGGTATCGTGTCCCTGCTAGAAATACACGCGTCGCTGAGAGCTATCTGCTGCTGCTCATCCATATCCGTAATAATGCCCCCAGACCCGGCCATGCGATCCTGCCCATCCCCAGCCGTCCCATCTAGCCCTCCATCCCAAAACGCCTATCGCCCATGCGACGCCTTCATTTCCCCCATGCGGCACTGACGCTAACTCGGCCGTCTCAACGGATGCGCCTCCGTATTCAACACCCACCGATCCAGACTCACCTCCTCGAACCCCGCAAACACGAGGTAGAAGTACTTCAGCGTCTCCGCCAGCCAGAAGCTCTCCATGCTATCGATCTTCAGCGGCCTCGCGTCCGTCACGTCCGCCACCGCACTACTCGCGATCGGCGTGCGACACGCGCGCTCGACCGCCTTGAACATCGCCCACGCCTTGTCCATCCACTGCGCGTCGCCCGTCACGCGGTACATGACGAACACGCTCTCGATGGCCTCGGGCCGCAGGATGTAGCGCCGGTCGGGGTAGTTGACGAAGCCGGGCCGCAGGCGGCGGTCCAGGATCGCCTGGGCGGCCTGCAGCGGCTCGGCGAGGAGGTTCGGGATGTTGGCGTGCCAGACGCCCTCGTCCCAGGCGCAGCTGGGCACGTCGGACGTGTTGCACGGCACGACGTCGAAGACCTCGGGCGCGATCCCGGACGGCTGCGAGGAGTAGGCCTAGACGCAGCCGTTGGTGAGGGCCTCGGCGATGCGCAGCTCCGAGGGGCGGCCGAAGATGCGCGAGGCGAGGGCCACCATGCCGCCCGTGAAGCAGGTCAGGTGTTGGCCGCGCGCGATGAGGGTGACGGGGCCGCTGCTGCTGTAGGAGCGCACGTCGCCGGAGATCAGGAGGTCGAGGTTGTCTGGGTTCAGGGGGCGGAAGAAGAGGTGTTGTTTCGCGACGGGGATGAAGGCCTCGTACATTTTCTTGGGCTGCTCGAGGAGCCCGCCCAGGAGGAGGTATTGTTTTGGTAGGTACTCGTAGAGCGAGTCGGACATGCCGCCGAGGGTGAAGCCGCTGTCGCCGTCGAAGGCGGGCGTGCGGGCGTCGACGACGACGGGCCACATGCCGGGGAGGCGCGTGGTGGATTGCCCTTCCTCGAAGGCGTTGGCGATGCGCTGGATGGCATCGTAGTATTTGGGGTCTCCGGTAAGCTGGCTCAGGCGCGTGAATTCTAGGGAGAGAGAGCCGAGTTCGGACACCAGAAGGTTGGGTAGAGCGGTCTGAGCATCACCTTCCATGTATGAGCGCCAGTGCCAGCGGGAGATGGGCATGTGGTTCGGTGTGTCGAATGCGCACATCAAGAGTTCTCCGACCTCCTTGGCTTTTTGGAGCAAGACTGGGTATTTTCCCTCGCTGAGGTCGTAGGCGGCAAGAAAGCCTCCCATATAGCGGATTGTCGTCTCGAAGACATTGATGGACTGCTCATCGGTGTATGTAAAGTCGAGCTGGTCAAGGGCATTGACTGCTTGTTCGAAGTCCTCCTCCATGCCCATTATCCAGAGCGTGTCGAGGGCGTCGACAAGCGTGGCTGCCCAGCCGCCAAATGTGTTCCGCCCTCCTCCTCCGATGGGGATCACTTCATCCTGTAGCCACGCATGGGACTTATAGCCCGCCCAACTGTGTACAAAACTCTCCTTGACTGCGGCGAGGCGGCGGAGACGCTCTTTTTCGGCTGTGGCATCCAGCACGGGAGCTTTGGCTTGGATCGCCGGTATGGCTACCGGCAAGCCTGTTGGTAAAGCCAATAAGCTCGTGACGGGATATCGGTCGGGAAGCTTTGCCCAGTGCAGTTTTCCATCAGGGCCTACGTTGGATTCGAGTGGTGGTTGGCTCCATGCGTCGGAGGCGGACATGAAGTAGTGGATGCCGAAGAGGGTCGTTGCGGCGATTATAGCGACGGCTCGCCATCTTCGTACTGAGAAGCCCATGGTGTTGAGAATTGATCAAGGCTGGGTTGTATCGAACCTCCCTAGACTTCGTGATCGGAACTGCCTTGTACCATTTCGCGAAGGCTGCTTGATTTGACAATCTCGTGAAGGCAGAAGGGCTGCGGAACACAGGTGGACTACTGCAGCTGGTGTTCACTGTGAAGCTTCTCTTTCTCTTTCCCGCGGCAGCTCTCACAGGAAATGCTCTTAGTATGTACCTATGCAAGTCAATTGCTCTCGGGAGTCCAAGTCGGGAGAGCTGGAGCACGTCAGTGAGAATACTGCGTACACAGGAGGATTGTACATACAGTATCACAGTATGTTCGTTATTAATCTGATATACGAATGTCTTTCCTCTCATAGCTGCTCCTAGGAGGTCGCGTTGGTGTTGCTCTGCCAATACGACACCGGCAAAACAAGGGAAGCTACATAGGTACCAAGGCATTTTAGGTGGGTACCTATGTACCTTTGTGCTTTGCTCCCGGGTGGGGATTTGCGGAGAAAGAGCACTCATCTCTCAATTTAGAGATCAGAGAAGAGCACGTGACATCCCAGCTCTACCAAAATACATGCATGGTACGGCGGAGTTGTGGCCTTGTGGGGCAGTTGCCTTGAAAGTTGATGATCCTACCTGGAATCGTATATTCCCGAAAAGGGGTAATGGAGATCTATGCCATAACGCTGTATCTTGAAACTGTTGCGGGTTGGTTACGTATTCAGTCATTGCGGCTGTCCGAGAAAGTGATCTCATACACAGTATGTATCCCGGTCACAAGCAACGGTGAGCAATACAGAGCAGATCACAGCACAGAGCACAAAGCAACACAAGGGATTGGCAGAGGGAGATTTGGTATAAGGTCCCCTGGCGATGCTACCTGAAGATCCTGAGAAATCCATCCTCCTTGAGTATCCTTGACTTCAGATTGCTTGCAGAAAAAAGAACCAGCTCCGGCGTCCGCAAAAATCAGCACCAGAGGCACAAACACCCTTTTATTTCTGCATTTATTTCTGCATCATGAGCTGAACAAACTCATTGTCTGGTTATAGTTAGCACAGGCACAGGCTCAGGGGGGGTGAAGGAAGGGAGACGGAGCATACAATCAATTCTTCCGTCGCCATCTTGATCAGCCTCGCGGATCATCTCGTCGACTTCCTCGTCGGTCAACTTCTCGCCAATGGACGTCATGACATGGCGAAGCTCGGCTGCGGAGATGAAGCCGTTGTTATCGCGGTCGAAGACCTGGTGACTCAATGAGCTGAGCTGTTCTACACATCTTGACGTGACTTGCTCACCTTGAAAGCTTCGCGGATCTCATCCTCAGAATCGGTATCCTTCATCTTTCTCGCCATCATGGTCAAGAACTCTGTCCTACAGTTAGCCACGGGGAAACGGTCATTCTCGGTCTGGTCTGCGTACCTGGGAAATCAATGGTGCCATTGTTATCAGCATCAACCTCGTTGATCATGTCCTGTAACTCAGACTCGGATGGGTTCTGGCCCAGAGATCTCATGACGGTACCGAGCTCCTTGGTTGTGATTTGTCCTGGGGGGGATCCATCGTCAGTAATGTATCAGTAATGTAACTCATATACTCAGTGTCGCATGGTCGGCGCAGAGGAGGCGGTGTAATGTGCTCGCACACGGCTTGCAACACAACTCGTCCAAAATGGCCTTATTCACAGCGCCCGTCGAGAGGGCATCCGACCAGAGGGCATCCATCCAACATCTCACACACGAAGGGGATATTCACTAACCGTCGCCATCCTTGTCCTGTATGCGTCGAGATGATCAGCCAAGCTCAACAGAGGGGTAGCTCACGACCAAAAACACCACGAGCGAGCGACGGCGACTTACAAAAAGGGAGAAGGCCTCCTTAAACTCAGAAACTTGCTCCTCGGTGAGAGCGTCGGCCTATGAATATATCGCGTTAGTGACGTTGAAGGATTGTGGGCTTGGAGCTTCGTTTCGTGGGCGCAAGCTGGCACAGGCAGCCCTCGTTGCTCGCTGCGGGGTGAAGGTGAGGCTACGAACCATCGTGAGGATGTTGTGATAAGATTCGGGGAGGAGAGTGTAGCTTTAGATGAGATATTGAGATTCCGATCTGCTATGAATGATTCAGTATTTTGGATGATTATCGCGAGTTGTATGCATGAGTTTTGCAGGAGAAAACAGACCTTTGAAGCTCGCTGGAAGACAGTTCTATGAGTTGTGCGAGCTGATTGCGCGGGCGTGTGGTGTGGCGTGGGCGTGGGCGTGGGCCTGCCCAGCTGGTTTGGTTGACAGCCAGTCGAAGCGGCTCGCACGCTAGCAACGGTACGCGGAATGCGCGCGGATGTCCGTCCAACTCAGCCTTATGGCTCAGGTATGTCTGTACATACAATACGCTGGAGCTTTCCCCGGAGATCCAGCACCTCTTGTGCTTCAATGGACCATATACATCTTCCCACGACACAGCGAACTCCAAAAGTTGACGAGTTGATATAGTCACAGCTTGCGCAGGAGGAGCCTCACAACCGAGGGCGGCCGCCATGGCCTGGCGAGATCGCACCAATCTGTACAGAAGCTCTCTCTTGCTCCCCTCTCCAAACTGACACCTTGCGGGACCGTGGCTGACCAGGCTCTAGCTATATTTCCTATCGTCAGTCATACTCCCACCACCCCGCGAAGAAGCCTCGCTATGGCGCGTCGACCGGCAATGGCTACTACGAGTCCGGCCTGGGCGAGGAGCATCGCGGCCTCATGTCGCCGAGCGCATTCGAAGACGACGGGGATGCGGTGATCGAGATGGATCTGCTGCCGCCACGATGGGCGGATGTCAGCGACGAGGTCACCGAGCTCCTTGCGGACATTGCGCAGAAGTCGGCGAAGCTGGAGAAACTCCATCAGAAGCATGTGCTTCCTGGCTTCGACGACGACGAGGTGAAGCGGAACGAGGAGGGCGAGATAGAACGGCTGACGCAGGGTATCACAAAGGGTTTCCACGACTGCCAGAAGGCGATACAAAGGATTGACAGTATGGTGAAGGAATCGAAACGGCAGGGCACCATAAGTCGGGGGGAAGAGACGATGGCGAAGAATATACAAATATCCCTGGCCGGCCGTGTCCAAGAAGCCAGTGCAGGCTTTAGGAAGAAGCAGAGCGCATATCTGAAGAGTGAGTCCATCTTGTCCATCTAGGCACATTCCTAACAGGCGGCAGAACTGCGAGGACTTGGGGGCATGAGCTCGCCAATGGATCGAACATCGACTCCACAATATAGCAACTACACCGACCCATCCCTCATGGAATCCGACGCCGACAAATCATACTCGGAGTCTACGCTTCTCCAAACAACACACAAGCGGCTCACATCACACGATGGCGCCATCATGCAGCGCGAGAGAGAGATCACAGACATAGCGCAAGGCATCATCGAGCTTGCCGACATCTTCAAGGAACTTCAGGCCATGATCATCGACCAAGGCACCATGCTGGACAGGATAGACTACAACGTCGAGCGCATGGCCGTCGATGTCAAGGGCGCAGACAAGGAGTTGACGGTGGCCACGGGATACCAGAAGAAGACGGTGAAGCGGAAGGTGATCCTGCTGCTGATCTTGCTGGTGGTGGGGATGTTCATTCTGCTTCTTGTAAAGCCGAAACGGCATAGGGCTCCTTCAGAGGAGGACATACCAATATCTCCAGAAATGTTATTTTGATTTTCTGTTTTGCCCCGCAGCCATTTCTTGACTTTGCTGAGCTTCACGGGTACGTTTGAATACAGTGACGAGCTTTGGATGCTGTTCAAGAGATCAAGAAACAGTAGTGCTCTGTTCTTTTCTACATTATAAACTTCGCGGCTTCATCGAGAACCAGTTTGTCGAGCAAGACGAATTTGGTAAGTCGCGGTTCCTGATATAATGCAATGTGTGTATTGGCCATGCCTTGTAACTTAAGTCTCTGCAGACGATACCAACCTGAAGGCCGAAAGCCATTGCGGCACAGATAGGCTCTTAATATAGCCTTCCCCGGAAGAGTCTCGAGTTGCCGTCTCCTCTACATTACGAAAAAGTCTGCACAGATTTCAACCAGTCCTCCACGCCCTCTGATGTCTAAAGTGCCTCAAGAACCCTAATAGCAGAGAGACCCAAGATCATAATCGTGGCATAAATAATCGCCTGCTCACCGCTCAAAAACATCGAGCTCGACAGCACGAACGTCGCATACAGATAAATCCCCACGGCCATCGTCTCGATCATCGTTTCAAACCAGCCCCAGCTGTTGTTGTGGCGCATCGTGACGGCGATTTTGAAATGCGGGAAGTCGCGATTCTTCTGGGGATGCTGAAGCAGCGTTTCGGCAGGGCCGGAGTGGTCCGGCTTGTCTTGGGCTGGCTGGGCTGGTGCTCCGATCGTGGTGCGAGGACTGCGGTAGTGCAGCAGGAGGAGATCGAGGCGGCTTCGCTGCACGCCGGGCACGTCCTCGCTGAATGTGATTTCGATCTTCGAGGCGAAGGCATGCAGGAGGGCAATGGCTATGAAGAGCCATACAGCGCAGGCAATAGGCCTATACCGCCAAAGCAGATTAGCTTGTTCGTGCGAGTTACAGCATATACAGGCAGTTCGAAGCGCGCAATGCACGAGGAACGGAAACGGTGCTCACCAGCAGATCAAAAGCCACGAGTACTCGCAGCGCCAGGTGACCATGGTCTGGAAGCAAATGACGGTGTTGCGCCACACCATGACGCCGGCAATGGCGAGGATGAGGAGGTCGATCAGCAGGGTCTTGGCGAGACGTGCGGGACCCGTCGACTCGCGGCTCGGCACCTGGAGGAGCCATTCGCGCCTCCGAGGCTCGATGGTGATCTGGTCCGCCAGCTTGGGGAGGTGGACCTGCAGCTGCCGGAACAGACCGGAGGGGAGTCCGATGCTGAAGATGCATGTTGCGATGGCGCGGTGGGGAGAGATGAAGGCGAGCTGGACGAGATCCAGGGACGGGGCGCCTGCATGGCTATTAGCTTCTGGACATGAATGAAGGGGATGTAAGATGTCGGGTGTGCGATTTACACGTTACGCACCGACGAGGGCGAGAATTGTAGGTATCAGCGATGCAATGGTGCCTCCAGACTGCATGCCAGCGCTGATATCCCCCGCCAAGTTGTCGGAAACGCATCGCAGTAGGTGCGCACAAGCACCGTACCCGAAACCTATAGGATCTGTGCTGCTTGATTGCCCTAAGCATTCTGTGAGGACGTTTTGTGTTTGGGTATCACTTGGATCTCCAATCGTGCGTTGAATAGCCTGGACGAGGGGGAACAGCAGGGGCAGAAGCGCGGGGGTGAAGGAGCCGGCGCGGCGAAGAGAAGACATCTTCAAGTCCGAGACAAATGTGAGGCAAGGTGGAACTGTATGAATCTGCTCCACCCAGTATCAACGGCGATTGGAGATTATTGACGAGTCACGCCAAGTTTAAATATTTCAAGATCAAAATTCAGGTCATGATCATGAAGAACTTCGCTTGGTGACGATTGTCTTGGCGATGTGATAAAAAGGGGCCTGCGCTTACAGGCTGACCGCGCGTGCTAAAGCCATTCTCAGTCTAGGTCTTACACAGTTGTGCTTGAGATGGAAGTCGAATTATGGATTGTTTTTATTGCTTTTCGCTCTAGGCGGCGTAACCTACTGGTCGTCGGATCCGAAATGTCGCTTCGCTTTACTTACCAACACACCAGGCGGTCTATGATCGACTGTTAATATATAATGTACGGACGGCATGCCATGCCATGCCATGCCATGCCATGAAATAAGACAGGAAGGGCCATTAGACCTGTATATTGACTCGCCTTGGCTGGGCATAAGCATGCTTGACATCCACTCGCTCGCATCGATTCCCGCCGAATAAGTCAGATCAGCACGATGCCGAGAAATGCTGTCGCTGTGGACAGCTTGGCTCAGGACAGTCGCTGTCCACGACTATCGCCAACTTTAGCTACAACTTGCTTCATGTAATACGTGAGTGATTAATGACAGCGATAGGAAATAAGGTAAGCAAACATTAATTTCTATTATTCTAACTGCTGTTCTAGGTATTAGCGACGACGGGATTTACGTGGGGCTTGGCATAGACTCCCCAGCAAACTCGGCGAGCCATCGACTCCATTTGGCGTCTCCATGGTTGGGCCCCCCAAAAGTGAAGGTTGAAGATTGAAGCTATTTGAAGCTGAGAAGGAAGAAGGACTGAGTTCATATTCATACTACGCTGACAGAATGGAGGCTCACTGAGGAGTAGCAGGTATGTATTCGTCTGTGGGACCAGAATCCAAAAAATAGCAGGCATAGGAGCGATTCGTTATCCAGAGGTGGCTCTTGTCGGGCCAGGCCTTACTTCCCGGCGTTCCCGCCCCCGCACGTCACCAAAATTTGCCATTCCCTTGTGGAATACGTCAATGGAGATACTCGAGGACTGTGGAGTATATACTCGAGCTTAATCTTGCGTGGAATGCGGCTAGCGTGGGTTAAGCTCTTAATGTTGACGATGCCATTCCGACAATTACACGAAAACAAGGTAACACATTCTATCGACAGGTAGAGATCGCGGATAGAGGCTCCTTGCCTCATCATGATCGACCTAAGCATAAACCATACCGCATATCGCATATCGCATATCGCACATGGCATACCTCGATGTACAGGCAGATGGAGACGTGCCCCCGTGAGTCCCATCTCCTTCGTCTGATCGATCTCTCTTCAGTTTCTCACCACTTCAACCTGTTACCTGCGTCTTTGCTTGTCCTGCCCATTTAGTAGACGTTGTCATAACCCTCATGGTCCAATATTTGCCTCTAGGACATCCATCTTGACTCTCATCATGAGCTTTGCGTGTATTATTGCCTGCTGTCTTTCATTTCCCTTTCTCATCACAGCGCAAGCCATTGATCTGGGCACAGCCGCAACATTTGGCGCTCTAGGGGCAACGACAGTCACAAACGTCGGCGCCTCGCTCGTCGTCGGTGATGTCGGAGTCGGTCCCGGCAACTCCATCACCGGGTTTCCGCCGGGGAACTTTACTGGAACTATATACGTCAACGATGGTATCGCGACACAAGCTCAAGCAGATGCACTGACGGCTTACGGTGTCGCAGCCGGTCTCGCTCCCACTTCTGTCCAGGTGGCACTGGATCTCGGAGGCCTGACACTGACGCCGGGCGTCTACTTCTTCGATACATCGGCTCAGCTGGCGGGGACGCTGACGCTCGATGCTCAAGGCGACCCCAGTGCTCTTTTCGTGTTCCAGATCGGCTCCACGCTCACCACGGCCTCCGGTTCGAGTATCCTGTTAATCAACAGCGCCCAGCCGTGTAACATTATCTGGCAGGTTGGGAGTTCGGCAACTTTGGGGACGGAAACGACGTTTGTGGGGATCATCTTGGCCGCCGTTTCCATTAGTGCCAATATGGGGGTAGTGAATGGCTCATTGATAGCACTCACTGGCGCAGTGACGCTGCAAGAAAACCTCATTGGCGTTGTCAATACCTGCGCTGTCATAGTCAGCTCCACCACTACAAGAGCTGCTTCTACCAGCATTACCTCTATAAGCACTGCTTCTACAGCACTATTTCTATAAGCGCTGCTTCTACCAGCACGGTGATAGAAATCGAGTTTCCGGACTTAGATCTCGAGACTGAAACCGCTGTCTCGACCAGATCTATCTTGATGACTTCGGATACTAGATGCACGACGTTACTTTCTACTTGTATAACCGCCTCTACAATATTCGCTCCAGCTATCCTGATTGGTTCCACGACTGCAAGCACCACCATAAATTCTGCCTCAATCAGCCCAGGCCAACCTTTTCTCACACGCCAACCATTATTTATCTCCATATCATTATCGACGAGTTAGGTTTTCTCTGCCGACTTGTCATTTCCATCAACAGCAAGATTCGCAAGCCAATCTCTGTTAAATACGCCAACACGATCATCGCTGAGCACAGGACTACAGTCTTCATTAAGCATCACCACCAACTTCTTGGCTAACACCATCAGTGAAGCTGTAGCGAATAGTCTCGTAGATAGCGAAGCAGAAGGAATTGAATACAAAGGAATTAATTGATTGAATTAAACTATCTAAACTATGAAATCCTATTTGTAGTTGACACGGCGTTTGCGTCTCTGTGCGTGAAATATGAGAATTTCACGGAGACCGCCGTCACCACCCCAAATACCGATTCTTTTCAGTAGAAGCAACCATAACATCCGTAACCCACAGCACCCTGCATCGAATGACGACGTACTTAACCCGGATAAAACCGTACTTCGAAAAATCCTGCACCTGCTATAGATCCCGTCTCAAAACAATCACAGAGACAATCATCACCGCTGCTCCTGGCCATGGAGAACGCTCGCCAGCGGCAAATGCAAATGATGGGTGCTCGGCAGCAACAGCAACAACAACCGCAAGCTCCCGCAATGGGCGCAAGGCCCGTCTTCAACTCTCCATCTCGGCCCCCAGCTCAGATGCCAACGATGCAGATGCAGCAGATGGGCTCAGCCTACGACGACCTCATTAAGGAAGCCGCCGACTCACACTACAGCTCTGACACCATCGCGTCCTTCGAATCCGCCTGCCAACAAGGGCCCCTTTCCACTGTCCAAACTCTCGCCTCCACACGCACCCCCTACTTCCTCCACCAGGGTCTGATCCGTGCCCTTAGCACAGGCAATCTCGAAATCGCCCGTCATCTCCTCTCCACAGGTGCGCCTATCGTCCGCATCACACCAAACAGCATCCTCTCGGCGCCGTCAGCCCAGCAAATTCCCCTCTTTGAACTCCTCACCCAGCATGGCTGGACGCCAAATACACCCGGCTTCTACGGTGCCGTGCTTCTTCCCCGTGTCGTCACGAACCTGCCTCTGCTAAAATGGTTCCTCGAGCATGGCGCGAACCCCAATCTTGGCGAACAACGCGACTATCGTGACCGGATGGGTGGCCCCGACACTGATTCGTGCGCGGCTCTTGAAAGCGCCGCCTCGGCCGGCCTTCTTGAGGCCGTGCGCTTGCTCTTGAACGCGGGTGCGCAAATCCGGAACGGGACTCCGCTCCACTTCGCCGCGGGGGTTTGTCCTCCTGGCACTCTTCCTGGTGCGCAGTTCAACGACGGCGTCACGTCTAGCAAGGAGTTTGATACAAGCAGGATTCCAGTAATGGCGCTCTTGGTTGAGCGTGGAGCAGATGTAAATCAGGCCGAGGAATCACGGCATCAGGTTGCAAAGTATCCTATCGTTCACGCCGTAATGGCTGGAGCTGTCGAGAGGGTCAAGTGGTTGTTGGAGAACAGAGCTGATCCAGAGGCGAGAGGGGCATATGGAAGTGCTGTCGAGTACGCAAAATGGCGAGGTAGTGCGGAGATGAAAAGAGTACTAAATATAAACACCCCGTGATTTCCTATATCTTGGTTTAAGAATGAGAAAAAGATTTACACTTAGTCGGGAATTTAATAGTCGAGGCGCAAGAGGACGAAAACTCATAAGCTCCATCTCTCCACCAACTCCCTCCATCCCAGAAAAAATATTAGAAAAGGCACTGCATCACTAAACAACCAAAAAAACATCTACAGCTCTCCACCAATCCTTTCCTAATCCAACAAGCCTAATTAGGCATGGGATCCACACTGGTTTTTGTCTAAAAAAACAAAATGGGCGCCGATCTCCACACAGAGGTGGGCTTCTAGAAACTAAACCCTGTTGAAGAGTTTATTACACAAGTGTGCCACCTTGTTGCCGAAAAACAAGGAATTAAAGGGGATGTTGAATGAGATCCTGACTGTTAAGCCATGTGGATAATGGAGGTATGTGGGGTGTGGTTGAGGTGATTGGTTTTTGGAAAGGCGTTGGGGAGTGTTCGGGGTTAGCTAAAAGAGGAGGTAACCTGCTATAACTTCTTATGACATGGACGCTCGTCTACTAAGCTAATAAGGATTTTCTTGCTCTAAAAACTTAGGGTAGTGATTCTTGATTTTATTAATACCTGCAGAGCTAGGATCTTCTCTACAGTCTTCAGTCTCGTGAGATCTGGGTGTGAACAACTTCATTTTAGAGTTTAATTGATTTATATTGTACTATACATGCTTTTATATTACATGATTCTAAATTTACGTGCTTTGATATTAAATGAATTATATAATAACCCTAAGGCTATATAGCATACTATAAACTATTACTCCCCCTATCCTCTACACCTTAATCCTTAATAAAATATCTAAAAGTATATAAGAAGGTTATAATATATAATAAGTATATCACTACTATATAATTGTGTAGCCACAGTTGCATTCCTGATCTATATCCCTCCCTCAATCCAACAAACAAGTGGTGCAAATCTCGACGGTGGCTTCCTCGACGAAGTTTACCCACCCAGGAAACAACGCTCGAGCCAGAAGCGATACTTTATCGCCAGCGTTAAGCCTTTCCAATAACATTGATAAAGAATCGGTCCCGTGGTGCCCGCCGATGACTCGATGCCGTGTCGATGTTGATTTCGCATGCACGTTCACCATCAACCTACGGTCAAGGCCTGTATAATCGAATAGGTCTCCTGTCTTTGTCTCGATGCCATAGTCAAAGAATGTCCAGCAGTTGTCGTACGTTCCGTAGCATTCTGGATAGGAGCTGAATCCCTAATCATGGCTCAACACATCGAAGATTATCTCTCGAACGGGAGCTTTGCATCGGCCTCTGAGGGGCTCAGATATCAAATATGGATTCGCACGCTTGGCAGCGGCTTCATCAACGCTGAATGACTCTTTCCGGTGACTTGTCGATTTCAGCCAGTACCTACCGAGATCAAGGATACGAATTATGGAACTGCGGGGCAAATTCCTGGACGAGGCATGTTGAAGGAGCCAAAAAACCTCGAATACGTCCCGAGGTTGCCGCGGCCAGTATCCTCAATATCCAAAGTAGCTCCTTTTGCGATCAGCATGTCAATGAGTTCGATGTTTTCCTCCCTAACGGCATCGTGCAATGGACGAGAACCGTCATTTGCAATAGCGTTAATATCGGCGCCGGCCTTGAGAAGCAACTTCGACAGTGAAGGTCTTTGGCGAGAGGAAAGATGAAGAGCAGTGCGGTTATCGCGGTGTATTGCATTTATACTTGCTCCCGCTTCGAGCAGACTTTTTATAATCCGGTTTGATTGACGCAAAATCAAACATGCTTGAATGAGAGGCGTCTCCATCTTTCGTGTGTTCACTACATCTCCACAAAATCCAATATCAATAGTTGCACCATTGGCGAGAAGTAAGTCAACCAGTCTAGATGCCCGTCGCTTCACAGCCCAGTGAAGAGATGACCAATAAGGGTTAATTCCAATGTCAATGACCTTTTGGGCGCCGTGTTTCAGCATAGAGGACACCAAAGAAACACAGAAGGCGTCGTCGGGGAAGGCAGTAAGGCATGCATGAGATAGAAGGTATCCTCTATTGTAGCAAGGATCAGCACCTGATTCCAGTAGAAATTCCGCAACGGTGTATGGGACCGGATTCGGATTCGCCCAGTTGTCTTCCCTTATAGCCGAATGTAACGGCACCTGGTTGCCTTGTGCTATTATGTTGGGGTCAGCTCCGTACTTGACCAACACTCTTGCAGCGTCTATAGCATCCGTAACGGCAGCTGAAAAGAGTGGCGTTTGTCCTGTGTAATGCCTCTGGTTCGGATTCGCGCCGTTTTTTAGGCACATTTCAACGTATTCCGAAAAGTTGAAAAAGGCTGCAACGCTAATTTTTGGCAAGAAGTCATTTGTGCCCCCGCAGTACATGAACTGTTCGAACCGCGTGAGGGAAGACCGGCTGTTATCCGATCTCAAAAAAGGCTGCAACCAATCCCTGAACTCGCCCTGTTGGGGTAAGACTCGTGAAACAGCTAAGAGGCCTTCAAGACCCTCTATTCCAGTGCTGTTGCCCAATTTACCACGACCACCACGGTAGCGGAGCATGACTTGGAGCCAACTGACCGTCTTAGATACGGATGTGCAAAATCGTCGTAGAGATGGGTAACTCCCACTATGCGAGGCGGCTGCGAGATGCGACCACCAGTTCAGTGAAGCATATTTGAGAAACGGGTATTGTTCCACGTAAGCCTTAAATCTTCTTATCATCTCATCCTGCGCCACCTCAAATCCTGGCTCGCCTTCCGTTCCATGCAGGAGGCAAGGATCGAAGTCAATGTTCTCATAAGAAATAAACGTTAAGCATTCTTGGGCCAGAATTGTATGAGTTTCTTCGGCGTCAAGAATCAGATACCCGAAAGCCTCCTTGCTGTGGTTCTGTTCCAAGAGAAAGTCCTTTAGTGACGCATGTACAAGAGTAACCTTCGGGCTTCCTTTCTTCGAATCATGTATGGCAATAAGCGAACCGCAATACCTCAACAGTGTATCCCTCAATTTGTCGTCAGGCATCCTGCTTCTGGATTTAAGATTTTGCTCGTCAATTGTGATGAGTAGCGTGCTGCTGATTTCGGGAAGAGTTAGAGGCCTTCGAGCGCACGTTAACCACTGAAGGAGCTTACGCGTGACTTCTCTTGTTTTGGCATTGCCGTTCAAATTAATTAGTATTCGACCATATAAAGCGTCCAGACTATCGGGAAGGTCGTCCAGTCCATCCAAGTATTCTTCGGCAAAGAAGTGCGGATTGGATAGCTCCTCAAGCATGAGCGTTGCCCAGAGAAACATTCCATTGGCGCCATTTTGCAGCTTCGATATAACAACTTGTTCGACGTCATCGTCGCCTATTTCGAGCTCCTTCACCGAGTGTTCGAGATAGAAATTAATATCCTGTTTGTTGTCGTTCTCGACAATACGGTAGTAGTCTAAACCGTCATTCGGGAGAATGGTTTTCAGATATCTGTGAGATCCTGGCATCTCTCTGCTGACTATGAGCACTCGGGACGTTGTTGATAGCTGTGCTAGAAGAGGATACAGCTTTCGTCGTGTCGCTTCCTCACATTCGTCGATTCCGTCCAACACAAACACTGGCTGATTCAAGTCTTTGATAGCGCACTGCAAAGCCTTTTCCATATTTCCTTCGTTTGGTACCGGTTCCTTCTCGCATATCTTGAATACATCATTTACCTGACTAGTATTCTGCTGAAGAATCTGCCAACTCCATGTCCGTAGAATGCTAAGGACAGTGCGCTTTTCCTCATCTTTCGTATCGCAGTAAAAGTAAGCAACCGGCAGGTCTTCCTGCAGCTTTTCAATCACTCTGGTAGCCAACCTAGTTTTTCCTGAGCCAGGTATACCAGTAATCCAGAGAATCGGGTAGTGTCCAGCAGACCTGACAGAATTCCTCCAATTCGTAAATTCGTCCCTGTGAAAGATCCACAAGCAAGAACTAGCATCCATTCCTCTCAGAATGTCTCTGTATGTGTCGGCTACTGGGATGGTCTTGATCCATTCTCCCACTGAGCGATATTGCCCGGCAGATTTCTGCTTAGAAATGTGATCATTGATGGAGTTCTGGACGATGACTTCAACTCCCGCCAGAATTTCCAAGGACAGATCCGGCAGAGAATCTTTCAGCTCTTGGACGAGATTTTGAGTCTCCGCTCCCACTTCAGCTGACACATTGTTTTGCTTGTGAATTGCCAGGCCTAAAGCCAGACTGATTGATTTAATCGGTGTGTCGATTTGACTCCGTAGCTCTTCCACTTGTTTTGTCAAGAATAATCCATATTGGACTTTCCGCGGGCTGCTGCTTAGCCATCCTATCCAGTCTTTCTCAGCGTTTTTGCCCAACCGCTTCTCAAATTTCGAAGTGATCTTCTCGTGGAATTCTCTCAGCGATGCAACCACAGCAAGGGCGTCTTCCTTGATAGCGACTAGATCCTCACTCGGGTCCTGGAGCTGTTGGACGACGTTGGCCAAAGACAACAAGTAGACGCTCGTCTCGCGGTACTTGGATGCTGCGCCCCCTGTATCCTTCAAGGCAACGGCGACCTTGACGAGCAGCTGCACTGCTGCTACAACATCACCAACTGACCATCCGAACGACATTGGCACAGATGGAATGTGATATTCTCTTCCGTTAGCTGAATTGAGACAATCAAGGTATATTGTTCAAATGACAGCCGATGAATAGAGGACAGCAGCATATAGGTTTGTGGGAACCTGAGCTTCCCCCTGTCACAAATCTCGTCTCATCATGCACAGCCCAGGATTGCAATTTTATTTATAGCTCGATCGAAAGCCATGCGACATGATGTGCGAGGGAATTTCAGAGAGTAGTCTAGTTCAGCCACTGCTCGAAATTGCGCCACGACACATCGCAGGTAGAGTCGAAGCTTATTCCAACGCTCCTGAGGGACGGCGTTTTATTTGTTGATCGGCTACTCCGTACTGTAACTTGCGTTACGGTGTGCGGTACGCGATCCGGCCCGTACCGACCCGTATAGACCCGCCTGTATCGACCCTGTGTGGGCTGTGTATAGAAAGTACAGTAACACGTAAACATAGCCATATATACATCGTCGCCATGATTTTTCGGAGCCAACATATCGGGGGGCGGGTTGCAGATATGTATGTTGTATGTGCCTTCGCCCAAGAGACTGGAAAGTCACAAAAAATCAAATGTGATAGCTCAGACCCGACCCGACGGAGCCTGTCCGTGCCGTGCCAGGCGCAAGCCCAACCGTAGCCTTGTGGCAGTAAGGAGGTAAGTTCTGATGCTGACGATGCGAAATGGATTCGAGAGTCCGGCTCAGCCTCGTTGAATGGTGAGTTGCAAATAGATTATTACCTCTGGTATTAGTTGCTGTATCTATACAATGGCCTAATGATATCTCATACAGAATAAAGGAAAGAGCCCTTACGAGCGTCTAGTTTTCTCCCAGCGGTGCTCCTACTGGGAATAGACCCCTTTCTCATTCTATATTCTCAAAGGTGCCTGATTTGCCTTCTCCGCTATCACAATCTTCATAATCATGTTCCCACTCATCATGTGAATCATCCCTTCCCCATCACAAGCACTACCCCTGCCACTACCAAGCCGCCCACCCAGCTCCCAGCTCCCCTGCGCGCCCCCTCACTCGTCAGCACCACACTCGGCCTCGCACTCGCCGTCGCCGTCGCATTTCCCGTTCCAGTCCCAGCTGCACCGCCACCCGTCGGCAGAGTCTGCGTGCTAAACCGCGTCTGCGCCGTCCCTTCCGTCGTAACATCCCCTCCGATACGCAGAGTAGCTTTAGTCGTACTCGCTGTCGCCGAGGTCGTCGCTGCATCGCCGATCGTCAGCGTCTGGCTGACGATGATGAAGAGGCGCGTCAACGATTCAGATTCCGCGGGTCCGGGTGGGACGGTTGGAGCAGGACTTGAGGTTTCTGGGATGATACTTGGTGGTGCGGCCGCTGTGGAAGCGGGCGGTTCGAGCATGGAAGTCGGGACCCTCTGGGCTGGCGTTTCAGGGTTCGGGGTCCCCTCTATTATTTGCGGTTGTTGCGAAGTCACCGAGGGGATAGGGGATGAGACCGTGACTTGCACCGTTGCAATCCCATTCTCAGCTGGCCTTTCCACCGAGGAACTCTGGACCGCCAACGTCGTCGTCGGCTCCAGAATGCGACTTCCCTCAACAATGCTTATCGACACCTGCGAGGCCACCACCGGCGCCTCTGTAGCCACATCCGCTCCCGAGGACTCAACGCTAGCCGGCGGCGCCACGATCCCCGCCGTCACCCTCCCATCATCCTCCACCGTGCTCGTAGGGATCAGCGCGCCGGCGGGCCGCTGCGCGAATGGCGCTTGCGGGGTCACGCAGTCCTCTGGGGCGCGGCCCAGGCAGGGATCGACCGGCTCGCCTGTCTCGACCGGGGAATCAGAGACGAAGATGAAGGAGAAGGAGAGGAGGTCGAGGGTGAGGATGGAGGTGGTGGTGGGGGTATGTATGAGGGAAAGGGTGGATGGGGTTGTTGCGTTTGAAGCTGAGAGGGAGGAGGAAGTGGACGGTGACGAGATGGCGGGAGTGGACGAGGTTAAGATGTTTGCTCGAGCTGTACTCTGGGATGAGGAGGATGATGCCGTCGTGGTGAAAAGTGATGGTGAGGCGGATTTGATGATGGTATTAGATGGTGATGCATCTTCGCAGGACGTTGGATGCGACGATACTGAAATCGCACCGAGCGACTCAGCTACTAGGTGAAGTTAGCAAGATATTCCAACTGCCGGAACATAGCAATCTCCATATCTTCAGCTCAAAAAACCAAGGAATGAAGCGATAATTCACTTGTCACAGGAGATACTCACAAGACCCCTCCCCCTCCGTCCCAACTCCAAATCCCAAAATGCACAACAATAACGCCAAGAGGACAATCTCCATCTCAGGAGCGGAAAAGCGCAAACAAAAAACGAATATATGAGAAGAATAGAACTAGAGAAGAGAAATTTGCCCACCAGAAAAAAAGGCACAAAATGCAGCATGCTCTTCTCTACTTTATCAGGAATGCTTACCGCCCCTCGTCCCCGAAATCTCACGCATTTCAGCCTCCAACAGCAGCGGGAGAATCGCGGCCATCACCAGAAATGGTGAGACGACCAGCTGAATCCTTTGCTATAATGTCTCGCGTACCCGGGTCCTGGGATTGGGTAGGTTTGGCCACATTTGGGAGGTGATGGGGCGGTCGGCGCTTAGCCTTATCGCAGACGAGCGGCTGCTGGTGGCGGTGCTATTTTCCGCGGCGGTTGGGGAATATATAAGCAGCATGATTGTTTTTTCCTATTTTTGCATCTCTGGATGGGACTGGATAGCTGGAGCAAATGCTTACTTAGCTGGAACGGCGTACTCTGCTCGAGTTCGCTCTCGACTGTTCCGGTCGTACATAGGCTACGCATCTACCCCATACGTATTTTGGCACAATGTCATGCCCTCCCATAAACACATCTGCATCGTCAGCTCCATTTATATACCATAGGTATCGACACAAAAAATCGAAAGTAGCCTTAAGATTCAACAATTCTTGCTCTTTGTCGACGGGCTGACATTCCGCAGGACTTCCTCAGCGTCCGAGAACACAACACATCCTGTTCAGCAACCCGAGGTCCGAGTACACTTAAAGCGGCCCCACAAGGCAATGCCCCCCCACTTCCCGCTAGCGCCCGCAGCCATCCATCAATCACGTGAAATATACTATTATTCCAACGACAGCAACAATACTTCCGGAAATGTGCAGCCATCATCCCTTCCTCGTTTATCCGTAATTTGCAATTTGACTCGGAAACACGTCAGCGCGAGTCACGGCCAGCCAAGCCGAGATCCTCGGAAGTTAAGTTACCTGGGATAGGCCAATAGCTCGTGAGACCTGGATCCCGTGTGGATGTCGCGATAAGGGCCGCCGAGTCGCCGCCAGCCATTGAGGGCTTCGTAGGACGCGATGGGACGCACAATGTTCCTCCTCACCGGTGATGGTCAGAAGACCTCCACGTCGCAGATGATAGGATGCGGGATGCAGAGGTGCAGGTGTTGTGTCCAGGACGGGCCGGGATGTGCCATAGGATGCTGCATGGTGGATTGCTGCGGGAGATCCTTGTCGGTGGTAACCAATTGGAAGAAATGATATGTTGTACTTGTGCAGAACAATACAGTACGACGACCTGGAACCGCGCCTGTTGTTTTCGTACGTTACACGGTACATGGTGTATGTCCCGCGAGCCTTGTGGGGGTTTGGTATCGTGAGCAATGAGCATGATTTTATAGCTTGTGTAGAAGCAATGCGATTCCAGATTGTGTGGACAAGTTATATTTCTCCGCAGACAGCGTTGATATTATATGTCATTGTCCCCAGAGCCGTAGCCTGCACGGCGGATTCCAATTTCAGTACATATAGAAATGAATGTTAAACAGGCAACAAAAAGATTACAAAATTCTCCCCTAAAAAATCGAAGCAATACAACAAAATGCAGTCTGATCCGTAGACACCTTCCTCTAACCCATCGAATACCCTCTACACCCTCTGACAAAAGAACCACAAAAACAAACTCTGGGGTATAGCCAAACTCCGAACTATGATCTGGTACAATACAGTTACAATGAGGAACATAGACTACATGGGAAGACAATAATCCGACTCTATTCCCAGAACAGCACAGAATAATTTCAAAAAGACGAAGGAACTGACAAACAAATTGAATGATGCGCCATCCCGCGGAAATTCTTCGCGAGTGTTGTAACAGTGAAAAGAATCTCAAGCTTGTAGCACTATGAATGTCTCCTGTGTCCTTTGTGGGTAGTATTCGACGCTCTATTGGTCCGCGTGTGAAATATCAAAACAAAGATCGTGGATACGATACCATATGGTATATAAAATAGGATTGAAGGCAAAATCCTGTTTGTAGTCAACCATCCATATTGCTCGAGATGTCGGACTTATGACACTGACGAATACTACCCAACCAGATCCAGATCGCTGCGAATGTTTGTCGTTAAAGCGATGGATTGATAATTCTTTCGAGCTTATCCCGGATCTAGAAAATACGAGTTCGAGCCTTCCTTATGACTGCACGCTCGTTTCCCCCAGAGCGAAAACCCAAACAGGTTCATCACGAGGCCCTTATCATATCCATCTTTTCGAATCTCTCGTATGCCCTTTTGTAATTTCCAAAACACGCTGTCGTCAATTTGAGGCAGCTTTGGTGGCTCGGCATATCCAGCACCGTCGCTCTCCCAGAACTTAAGCACTTCGTCGACCGTATTCTCGTCTGGTTCTTTGCCAGCCGCCTTTACAATAGTCGCGAGTAATGCAACTTCAGAATTCGAAGCCGTTAGTTTTTCGAGCAGCCACGGGTTAATCCTAGCTTGATATGCTTTCTCCTCAAGAGGTTGGCCTAAGTCGCCGCCTCTTAAACTCATCTCAACATCTGGAGCCGGGTTTGCTGGTTGTAAAGATGCTGTTTCATTCCATGTCTTTGGAATTCCTCGTTCCGATGCAGTCTGGATCGTGGAAACGTTGTCAGAATTGGCACCGGCATCTTCATCACTGACATCTTCGCTACCACCCTTACTATTCTCGACCAGCTCTCCATTCTCGTCTATGATCCCCTGTTCAAAGCATAAATCTCGTAATCGCTGAACGTCTTGCCGAACTTTTGCAAGCTCTTCCTCAACGGGCGTCACCAGTTTCTCAAAATTTAATAGGAAATCCTCGTCATCCTTCTGCAATTTCAAGCCGACTCTCTGACGCGTCTCCTTTTGCTCCTCGAGCTGTTCCTTCTCAAACCAGAACTCTGCGCAACGCTCTTGCAAGATCTCTTCATCTCCACGTCGACTTTGCCATTCAATCCAAAGAGGAGGATAATTTGATTCCGAAAAGAAGGACATGCTGGACGAATCGTCGCCCGTATTTGAGTCATCCACGACCTTTGGATCGATAGTTTGCTCTTTCAAGTGCTCAACGTCTATTTTTATTTCTGCTCTCGACTTCATATCGTCAGGAGTGATGCTTGGTTTTGCACGGTTGATGGCAATGCCATAGCTCCTATGAAGTTTATCTTCTGCACGTGTGAGTCTGACCTCTTCTGCGGCCAATTTGTCTTCCATTAGACCAATTTCATGAATTAATGGCCCGAATTCATCAGCCTTCGATTTAGAAACAGCAAGCAGCGTTGTCACAGTTTCGAGATCAAGCTCAAGTTTATCCTTCGGTCCAGGATTTCCAGCAATCCATTCTCTCATGAGCTTCATGAGCTTTTCGTTTTCGTTGAAAAATGGCTCTTCTTTCCTCTGCAGGAAGTCCTTTTGGCTTTGAATGTGATAGCGAAAATACTGGACCCTCTCTCGGTATATTGCAACTCTCTCTTTCTCAACCTCTGAAGGCTTTGTATTTGAATTAAGGGAGAATGGAATCAAGACTGATATAGGCAAACAAGGCTGCGCCTTGGGGTCCGGGATAGATATCCAGTCAAGACTTGGGTCATACTCTGTTTGCATTGCATCCATTTCTTCCTTTAATGTTTGTTCATAATCCTCGTCCTTTAATGAATCCTGTGCTCCAGCAGCAAAATTATTGCCGTGGATCCTCAAATCCGAAATCTTTTCTCCAACACCATTTTCAATGGTTATAGGAATCTGCCTTTCAGCTGATAATTTAGAGGCGAAAGTTGTAGAGCGATCGGTTGTTGAGTTTAAATTCTGTTCTGACTGAGCATTTGTCGATTTTTCAGGTCGAGGTGTATCGCATGAAAGACTGCATGGTTCATGTACTTCGAAGCAATCAGTGGTGGTGTTTGTGTTTTGGGAATTGCCTGTGCTCACGTCAGAACCTCTGATCTTCTTTGTGGAGTTTAACATGTCACTCTTCCCGCACCCGATTACAGCGGAAATTTTCTGAACAGTTCTCGCAGGGAGCAAAATCATTAATTTGCAGAGCTTCATAATGAAATTACTTACCTTCACATGGTTTTGAAGATGACACATGTTGAACGTTCGTAGGGGTATCATTTTGTGGATTGTCATGCAGACGATACAGTCTCCGGAATTGCTCGGCCAGAGAAATCTCTTGCTCTTCGATAACCTCTGCCCAATAGTCGCGAAGTGTATTGGTCTGCGTTAAAGGAAGTCCTTCGGCATTGTCGGTGCTATCAAGTCCTTCTTGCGGCGCAGATACCATCAGATCACTGTCAACCAGAGGTTTAGGACCCATCGGACTATATCGATTTGGTAGTCGTTTGTTTGAGCGATAGCCGTGATAATCGTGATTGCCATTTGAGATAGATGTATGATAGGGTGCTCGTCGCTGCGAGGAACTTACGTGTCCATTCGCTGAAGAGAGAGTTGAGCTATGCCTATCAATATGCCCATTCTCCTCATTATCATTGTCAAAGCTCTCCAGTGCTGCTTGCTTTAATGTTAAGTCCTCCTGGTCATGGGGTACCTGTGAGATATATGCCGTCTTCTGTGTTCAGTGCTCTGTTGGTCGAAGCCGTCACTGCCCGAAGTGGAGTGGGGATGATCCAGCGGTGCATCATTTTCGTGAGTGTAGCCATTGCGGTAATGCACGCCGAGCCGATTCACCATGATTGGAAGCCACTCCATATATATATACGTGGCAGAGACGAGAATACGCGGAAGGAGGAGCGGCAAATAATGAGGCGGACATTGACTGCGGTGAGAGGAAGTAGAGCAGAGGGTTGCACAGGAACACAGAGTCCTATGAACGGATAAATGAATAAATAGGTAGATAGATAAGTAAATAGATAGATAAATAGATAGATAAATAAATATCTGTTATGGAGTCAAAGTTACCTAGGTATGTAGTGGAAGTCGTCTGACTTTAGGACAGCTGTAACATGTTTTGAATTCACGCAACATAGTCCTTCGCTTATGAATATGGCCTATTAATGGCCTATTAATGGCCTATTAATATTAAGGCTAAGGCTGGCCATCCTTATCCGTTATCAAAGGTACATTACATATATACATACATATGTATATACATACTACATACATATATACATATATACATACGGGCAGGCAAACAAAAATTGGGTAGGTGCGTGCCAGTTCCCCAATCTGGAATCCCGAGTTGCTAAAGGCGGCGGTCCGGTCCTTGAGCGCGTCAACCCATGAAACCAACCCATGGGCCCATTAGCCATGCGACATGTAGCCACACAATACAATACAATACAATACAATATAATACATGACCATGGCGACTCTCATTTATGTACAGTAGCACGAGCACTGGGGAGGGTTTGGTGCTGGACGGAGCAAGTTGGACGGAGCACTGGGTAAAATACCTAGGTATGCAGATATGCAACTCGTGGCCCGCTCCTTCAGGCCTGTCGGTGTCTGTGTGGCGTGCGACATGATATGTACATCGCAAGTCTTGCATACTTTGACTGGTTCTCCATCACCTCGTCTGCAATGCTGCATTAGCATATCTTACTTACATCTGCATAGGATCCATGGTCACTGGATCCCTGGTCGCCGGTCACTGGTCACCACTGGCTTTATCACTGCATCTCGACATCTTCAGTGTGGTACAACCACAGTGCTGTGTACATATTCGGGGTTGTCGAGCTCATACATATGGCGCCATGACGATGTGGGTGGCGGCAGAATGCCCAAGCTGGCATGTGCTGGCCGTCGCTTTCAGTCATCACCCAAAAGGAACGAAAAGAGCCGCACTTGACGTATATCAGTATAAAATCGGCCATGTTACCCGATTTGTGTCCCTCTAAAACTTCAGAATGTGACAAAAGATATATGCATCCATATCGTTTTCCTGCGATATGTGGCCATTCCAACCGCCGAAGAAGAAAGGCAGAGGGCATAGATCATCTAGGGATGATCATGACAGCCGCAGAAGGAACATATATGCGGGTAAGAGCAACTCATACGTGGCCTTCCCATCGCAGACACTACTATTTGCCCATCATGTATACAACTACTTACACTATACAGAAACACAAAAAGAATCCAGGGATGTGGAGTCAGAGGAAGACGATGAGATTCCTCGAACCACTGGACCCATCCCAGACCCAAGCACAACTATCTTAGGCCAAGAAGCCTCCCAGGCAACTAACCAATATGCTTATGGGGAAGAGCTAAATCAGGATTCGGGAATATTGGCTGATGGCATTGCCCGAATGCGAATGTCTTGCAGCACAACGCAAGAGAATTATCAGCAAAATGCTGATGATGAGGACTATGAAAAAGAAGAGCCAGAGTATGAGTTCATTGTCGATGAGAAACGAGCCTATTTTAAGCTCAAAGACGGTGAAGAACCAAGTGAAGTTTATCCATCTCAGTATCCTGCGAAGAAAGCAGTGACGTGAGCATCGTCAATCCACCTGTCACATTTGATGACTAACACCAAATAGAGAAAGTGGTGAGAGGCGATTTCTCTGCGAGAGGAGTAAATGTCTTAAGAAGAACATCATGTTTGCGAAGCACAAGGAACTTTATAAGCACTTTCGCGATAATCATAAGAAAGCGAAGAATCCTTCACCATCTATTGCTTCAAGCTCGAAAGGCCTACAGCACTCTAAGTCCAGAAAAGATGGGCATCCGCAGGCGACACGAAGGCCTTCTGTGGCCGGACAAGGCCCTAGCAACATTTTTCTCGAAGACAATGTGGGCCAGGATGAGCGTGGAGAGCCTTTTCCTGATGTGAAAAAAGGTACTTCATATGCTAAGCCGTTGGAGCCTCCTGTCAATTTTCAAACAAGACGTAGGCAAGCTCTAGACATCAAACAGACAAAAATCTCACTGGCTGATCGTTGTAGCTGCCTTTAATCGTGAACCAATTCTCCCCGCCCGTGTCAGTTATTCCATTCCATACAATGGCAACAGCGCAAAGATATCATTTTCTCCGCAACCATCATATGGTAATTGTAAGTCAAAATAATCTACTTGTCAGACTTTAGTAACAGGCTGCAAGCCGGGCAAGTATCACGGAATCGTCGTTCAAGCTTGACAAGCTCGGAGCCTCGCAATTCGCAATTTGCGTACGATAATTTTTCTGGAGGCTCGCAAGGTGGTATTATACTCATCTTATTATATCACTGACTCTTTGCTGAATTGTCTTAGACGCAGCGGGACTTGCTCTTGGACATCAACAACATGAATACTCTGCACAGAATCTCATCGGCACTCGTAAGGTCAATTCTGAAGACTATGCACTGCATATATTGACCAGCACAGGATCTGAAAGCGATGGAAGTGTTCGTTATATTAAGACAGTGGATCCTTCAACAGACACTGATCTTCATAAAGGAAAGAAAGCCGCCTAACTCAGATAGACTTCAATATTAACTTTAACTAAGATTTCAAGGTGCATCCAAGCAAATATTTCAAGTTTGGACATGTTAGTCTGCCCCCATGGAAAGATCGTTTTTGTTACTTATACAGAATAGGTCTTTAAAATTCTTTGGGTCGAGCCCCAAGGTCAAGTGCGCAGAAAAGGAGCAAGTCAACGCACAATAGACAGCGAGCTCCCATCAAAATTTGGAGAAACAGGCTATTTCTCGATCCGTCGTTTTCTCATAGTTCGGGAACAAGAAGGACATTGCCTCTGCCTGTGAGTTTTGAGAAGCCATGAGCCGTATTAACACTAACAAGTCGAAGTCCTATTCTCACCTACCGCAGACAGGGTACTGCAAAGCCAGGTGTGAAAGCCTATCATCATGCTATCGTATACATGAATAATAGCGGTCCAAATGGTCTTGGACCTGAAGAAACCAAGGGCGAGCGTCAGCTACCAAACGAGCCCATTTGCGTTAAGCCGAAACAGCCTCATGACAAGTTGGACCCTACATCGCGGCTCAACTACGCCAAAATCTACACCGTTGAACACAATGTCAAAGTTTGCTTCATCGGAATAGTCCACGACAAGTCTACTGCAGCCCTGATTCGCGATTACAACAAAATCAACACTGTTCTCCGTCACCCAGCAGCCTCGATTGAGGAGGAAGAGACAGAATACGCGGAGGAAATGGGAGGACCTTCAGGGAGTCGTTGGACCCACCCGGAGAATCAACATTACCGGTACTAAACATGTCGTCTCGGAACACTGGAATCCAGTGGCATGGCCAGAACGCAATCAAAGTGGTCCGCAAGGGCTATCTCACATATACGTTTGTCGACTTCTACAGCTCAAATGAGCCAGAAAGTACGACATCATAATTCCCCAGCGGGACAATAAGATTGAACGAGATATTCTCATAGCTTGAAAACCGTCTTTCTTTTTGATGCTCAGGGCTGGAAACGGAGGGTTCGGGGAATACGAGAGCGGGATTGTCGTCGATTTGGAAATCAGCACATATCAGGTGCCTCGTCGAGGAAATTTCTTTCTCTTGTTGCTGTTTCCGAATTGTTGTTTTCTTCTTCTTTCTTTCCTTTTTTTCCTTTTTTTTTTGAGGAGCGATACGATCCGAGCTTTACGCCCTACGATTTACGTCTGGGATGTTACGGCCGTAACGACATGGCATTGCTCATGACCTCAGATGACGCTCGATATTACGAATTTATGTTCCGAGTTTTCATATTATGGCTTTATTTCATTTTTATTTAAGTTGCTGCTCTATCAGTTTTGCGATATTCTCTGCACGTTTCTCATGAAATTCGGACATTATCTGCGCCTCGAATGCTCTAGCGGACTTTCATTTCCTCAACCTCTTCGCGGGTTTTCCTCCCAACTCTCTGCATCACAATCCACAAAGAACCACCCATAGCGGCGTCGTCTCGACGACCGATGTATTTCCTTGTCTCATCACTCATCACTTTTCTTGCTTCAGGCGCGCGACAATGCAGAGTTGATCTAAATACTTCATCACGATGGCTTAGTTACTTCCATAACTGTTTTTGAAACTCCGATATGCCATGTCATACCAACATCCGCTGCTTTTGCTTTTGCTCGCCGGCCCGGCTGATGCGTGCGTGCGTGCGTAACGTCTCCTTCCTCACAGTGCCACCCATGTTTCAGATGCGGAGCCATGCAGAGAAATCGACGAGAATAAGAACATCAAATTAGGTATATATGGAAAAAAGCGGATGCCAAGCTTCACTCGCAGATATATTCTGTCTACACGGTACTCTATATTGACGACACAATAACAATAGCCATCCTATATATATGCATATATTGTGTTTTTATCTTGCTTCTCCGAGCAGTCTGCAGAGCGTGGAAGAATTAATGAGGAAATTGCCTGGCACATCTCTTGCCAACTCATCTGTCGAAAAATCTTATAAGCTAAGGGGTAATCCTAAGCCTGGCGTGAGATCGGGTTGGCCCTCATCATCTTGGACGGGCTACTTTATGTTAGTATTTAAAACTACATATTAAAACAAATACATACCTGTTCTTTGATAGTTTCCACTACTTGCTTGAGCATGTCAAGAAATTGTTCGCACTTTTCTCGAGCCAAATCATGTACATTGCGCATCATCCTTCCGATACAGCCAATCGGCCAGGAGCTGTTTCGTGCTCATTTTGGCATCCTCCTCACTCCTTGCTTTGAGATGAGCTGCTCGCCAGCTTTCGAAGTGCTCGATATCTGGGACAGGTGTTGTGCGCCCTGATTGCCTAATGGCATTCTTTATTTCATCGTTGTCTGATGGCTCTGCTGATCGCCAGGGGGTCGAGGATTCCATTCGCCGCCGACAAACTTTGGAAGCCGCTTGAGGTCGGAGATTCGCCTGAATCGTCATCTGACACAGCGCGTCCAACAGCTCTTGTGCCCTCGCCTGCTCTTTGGTCACGCTGTTGTCGCTGTTCACCGCCATCGCCAGACTTGGCAGTTGCTTTTTGGCCATCTGGAATGGATCCAGAGGGTTAATTGCATTCTTCTTTTCGGTCAACAATCAGAATGAGAAGCAGGCGATTACGCTTTCCCCACAGCACGCCATGGAGACCGTCAAGTGGTTGTTCGAAAAGACATTTAGCAAGCCGGGCTGGAAACACGTGGCGACCCTGTGTGAGCAGGCCACTAAGCACAGCGAGTGGAAGGCCACGGAGCGCGCCCTGCAGCTTTCGCAGGACAAGTCCGTCCCCGCTGCGTTTCGAAAACTATACGCCGCCTATTCCTCCAACACGATCGTAACGACTCCTGGTACTACCGTTCTCAAGACGATCTTCCTTTTCGAGAAGAAGATGGAATTCTTTAAGGAATACAAATCCTGCAGAAAGCTTCTGAGCAGCGACGACCATAAGACCAGCAGACCTCTCATAGATTTCATGGCATCCCTCAACATTAGAACTTCCCAAGGCGTCACTCTCATATCCTGCCTAAACAAGCTAGTCAGCAGACAGTTACACATAGACTAGAACCACGTTAGAAGATATGTTAACGCCGGCAGAGTTTTATGTGACATGATAGACGTGTTCGGAGACGGCATCCTTCCCTTGATGCCTGAAAACACCCTTACAGTGTAAGTAAATGTAAATCAAAAATAATGTATAAGAACTAATATCATTAGGTGGAACGACAAGATCCCAAGGCAGTTTCCCGTCATGAGCATTCATTTCGAGATACTCCTGCAGATTGTGCTCGGTCAAAGGTAGCAGTTCTGTAGAATCAGCATACTGCACTGTGGAATGGATAGCTTGTGACTAACCTTTCGGTTCAAAGTCCTCTTCTTAATCGGCTTCAAATGAGGATTGACCCATCCCTATATTATGTTAACGTAACTTCTCTGTAAAATGAGAGGATGTCCTCACAGTCTACGACGCGTGGGTTAATGTTGTTTTGCATGGATATTGATGGTACTGTATACATGCTTATGCCCATGAGGTTTCCCTTCGCTGGTCGCTGTAAAACCGTGATCCCCCATCGCGGACTTCCTTCTTAAGAGCATCTACTGCTTGCTTTTCTTCTCCCGCATACTCTGCTCTAACATCTTTGCCCACTCTGCTCATTCCAGCCCTGCCCAACCCAGTGTGTTCTTCCGAGTCTCAAACGCAAGGTATATCTGTATCGAACGAAGCATCGATGACATGACGAGGTCGAGATATGTATGTCGAGATCAAGAGGGTCGTGCGCGCTTTGCTCCAAGCGACCCAGTCGAGGAGGCTGGACGAAGACGCTTTGTCAATGGAGACAAGGCATCTGGAGGCCCCATTTCTGCCACATCGACCTGCTTATACTGCTTTCCTTCATCATCTATTCCATGCCGTAACTGCCATCGTGAAATAGTCGCTCTCTTTAATCCATGGTATGTAAGATTTAATCTAACAACTACTTAGATGCTTCTATAGGCTGCGAGAAGGTAGTTCTTTAGTGAGATAGGGGAGAGCTACTTTCTTCTATGAGTAAGCAACCTCTATGACAATGCTAGGCTAGACAGCTTTAACGTGCCCTAACATTGCATCTAGCTCACGTAGAGTAGAGTAATGGTTTAGCGTCCGTTGGATCTAATCGTTAGAAGTTTTATTTAGCTATCATTAAGCCTAATCTTTTCTATGAAAGGACATACTTATAGATTATCCGATCTAATAGCTACTAATCTCATTAGGATTTCTATCATGACTCTGCTAATGAATGTGTCGTGTAGTAGGGTTAGCATTCATAATATGAGCTTTCCTCGTATGGGATCGCAGTCGTATCTGCAACGATTAGGAATCGCCATGGCCCTTCTCATCCTGAGTCTCATCATCTACCATGTACCCTCTTGCCCAAAGACCCGCCGCAATGGAGAGGCACTAAGACAACCTCTTCCCTTCGCAGGCAATTGGAATGGCATTTCACACGAGACGCGTCCTGTAATCATTGAGTAAAACCATGGAATCTCAGCTCAATTACCTCCAGAACAGCCTCCAACGATCAATTGTGCTGATCTAGGTCATTGATGCGACCGCCCTCTCTGTCAGCGCCTCTGGATTGCCATTATCACATCAATTCCTTTGATCTGCGCGTGCATTGTCGAGATCCTTGATCCCACCATCTTCTAGCAATCAACAGCGGCCTTCGACGGCCAACTGTCTGCCAGAATGAAGTTGCCCTTACGCGGGAGAGCAGGAGACTGTGAATCACCACCCTGCTCTCCTAGACTTGGAAATCGACTCGGCTGTCTTTTTCCTCTACGCGGTTCTTGCTTTTTAGCGGATTGTTTCCACGTTTTCCCCTCCAAGCATCTCTTCTCTCTGGAAGCTTCTCGGTATGCAATGCTTGGATTTGTATCTCCCTGGATATGCGTCTACGAGTTACGGTTTACGGTCGAAATGCCTACCATTTCCTCATGCTGGAGGGCTTCTTCTCTCGGCCCTGCTGGCAATATCCTTTCTTCTCTCAACGGCCCAACACGACTCTATCCCCTTGCGGCTCTTCACAGCGATTTCCTCCCAGCACCTGATCATTCCACGACGTCACGATTCAGCAGCGCAATATACAAATGGAACATTCATTCTTGTGCGCGATACTGCGTCGTGCACTGTGCGTTCCCTGCCTGTGAATCGTCTCTGAATCATCGCTGCCTTTGCACGCCCGGCCAATATAATGCAGCAGTGTCGCATTCTAAGAAGTGAAGGAGCTGAAAAGCCAGGCGGAAAACGAAGGTTCTTGATATGGAGACCGACCATAATTGGATCACAGGGGGTCTTCAAATCGCGCTTGTTGCGCGGCACCTTGCGAGATGGGAGTGGTGTGGTTGTGGCGGGACAAAGTCATATATCTCACGTTTTCCGCACGTGAAACGGCCACTTCTTCGCTGGGGATGGTGCCACCAGGTATCGATCCATATCACATCATATCATATCAGCCACAGCCAGAGCGCTCACTGCTGCTCACCGAAAGGTTGACTTTCCCACGGGGTTCCGATGTCAAGTCAATGATACATATCATTCTCATCCATGCCAGCGCTTCCTCCTTTTCAGCAGAGCAACAGTTGAATTAAGCTCCGACTAAGCCCCCCGGCGCTGACTACTCTGGCGATCTCTTCCGCGACGTCCGATTTGCCTGCCGATGGATGGTGCAGGGTGTCAAGATTCGATAGCTGAAGCGGCCGAGGAGATTGTATGCGAAAATGAAAAGGAGTCCGCTGGGCCGGACAGGGCTGGAATGAGCGGAGTGGGCAAGATATATTAGAGCAGAGTACGGGAGAAGAAAAGCAAGCGGTACTCCGTAGATGGTCTTGAGAAGGAAGTCCGCGATGAGGGATCGCGGTTTTACTGCGACCAGCGAAGGGAAACCTCGTGGACATACTGTAAATAAGCATGTATACAGTACATAGAGTACCTATGTACATGTCCCAGGTCTCTAAACGCACGCTCCCTCCGCTCATCCTCCATCGTCCATCTCGCCCCCCCTTTTTCACAGACCCCGAAAGCTCACGCTTTACCCTTTTTGGGTATTTTTTTTGTTCTTTCTGTTGAATGATTCGGGGGGCCTCGGGTATCTCAAGACGCCATCCAAAGACGGCTAGCGCGTGGAGATTTGTCGGGGATGGGAGATGTGGCAGGCCGGCCGTCGACCCTGCGCCCTGGAGAAGTGCGGCGCGCTAGTGAGGAGCTTAATCTTTTTTTTTTTGGGGTCACTTTTTTTTTTCTCCTGGACCAATCCTTTCTGGACGGCGACCTTTTTATATATTTTTATTAGGGGGTTTGGCATGTGACGAGGGATTGATGCAATGCAATGCTGGGAGATGAGATGAGATGCGATGAGATGAGATGAGATGAGATGAGATGAGATGAGATGAGATGATGCGATGTTGGCTTGCATGAGGGATGGCCGTTGGGAAGGGGGGATACGGAGGAGTGAGCATATGGGAGCTTTCTCATGAGCTGAGATTCACCTGTCGTCGCATAACGCGTCCCCATCGATCCTTAAGACATGTGCATGGAGATGGACATGGAGATGGACATGGAGATCTCACGTCCTCTGCGAATAGGGTCTTACTGACCCTCAAATGCCAATCTCAATGGGCCTGTAGCTGTCTAGGTAAGCCACACACGTCCGAGACATTTGATCTTTGTTGAGGATTCCAGCCTTGGCGACCCCGATTAACATGTGCCAATCTTAAAAGTTATAGGACGAGTTTGGCTCTGAGGCCGTGACACCTGCAATCTCGAAGTGTATTGTACCCAGGTACCCAGAGGTATGTCTGCACTGTAACTGGTCCCAGCAGCACATTCGCCGTGTTGGTGGATCAGTGTGGATCGCTGAGTCTCTCCCCGTCCGTCTCCAACAACCAGCCCGCCGTTTATAAAGCCGTATCGTCCCCCACACCTCAAACTTTGCGAATTTTCGACACGCTCTTCTCCCCTCAACCAGCGTCGAGCCATCTCACCACCATGGCTCCAGCAACCGCCTCCGCGGCCGCGGCCGCCGAGCAGAAGCACATTGATCAGCACGGCAACGTCTTCGAGCTGCCGACCTACACCATGAAGATGATCCACGACGCGATCCCGCCGCACTGCTTCCAGCCGTCGACGCTGCGCTCCATGGCCTACGTCTTCCGCGACTACCTCTACGTCTCCATCCTCATCTACGTCGCGACCTACATCCAATACATCCCGAACCAGTACGCCCGCGGCGTCGCATGGGCGGCCTACTCGGTGGTCCAGGGCTTCGTGTTCACGGGGATCTGGATCCTGGCGCACGAGTGCGGGCACGGGGCGTTCAGCAAGAGCCGCAAGCTCAACAACGTCATGGGCCTGCTCCTGCACTCGTTCCTGCTGGTGCCGTACCACAGCTGGAAGATCACGCACAGCGCGCACCACAAGTCCACGGGCAACATCCAGAAGGACACGGCCTTCGTGCCGCACCTGCGCGACACCTGGGTCAAGAGCCACTGCGGCGAGCACGCGCAGACCGAGTCGGTCGAGCTGAGCCATCTGGCCGAGGACGCGCCCATGGTCAGCCTGTGGTACTGCATCAAGCACCAGCTGTTTGGCTGGCCGGGGCATCTCTTCGCGAACTTGACGGGCCAGCAGTATGACGAGGGGTTCCCGCAGTACTCACATTTCTACTTTGGCGAGGATTCGGTGCTGTTCAAGAAGGAGCAGCTGGGGTTGATCATGCTGAGCGATCTTGGTGTGGGGTCTATGATCCTGCTCCTTACCATCGGCGGACAGATCTTCGGAAGCTGGAATATGGTGTTGTACTATGTGATCCCATATCTGTGGGTGAACCACTGGATCGGTAAGCTCCCCCTCCCTCCCCCTCCCGTCGTCATCAGAGGAGGAATTGAAAGCTGATCCTGCTTATTCAGTCGCCATCACCTTCCTCCAACACACCGACGGCACGCTCCCCCACTACGACAACAACACCTGGACCTTCGCGCGCGGCGCCACCGCAACCATTGACCGCGACCTCGGCTTCATCGACACGCACCTCTTCCACGACATCATCGGCACGCACGTGTGCCACCACCTCGTCTCCACCATCCCCTTCTACCACGCCGGCGAGGCCTCGGACGCCATCCGCAAGGTGATGGGCACGCATTACCGCGCCGATCGCAACACGCCGTTCATGCTGGCATTCTGGAAGAACCAGCGCGCGTGCAAGTTCGTCGAGGAGACGATCGACGGGTCGGGCGTGTACTTCTTCAGGAACCTGCACGGTGTGGGAGAGCCGCCGAAGGATCTCACCAACGGCAAGGCGGCGAAGGCCGAGACGGTGGGCCTCACCGCCGCGCAGCTGAGGAGCACGAAGGGCGTCGTGGCCAGCGGCATGGCGTCGAAGGCGAATTCGGAGGCGAAGAGGAGGTTCAGTCACTCTGCTGCGAAGGCGCTTCCGATTCTCACCGAGTAGATGAGGGTTTGGCGATGGAAAGCTCGGTGATACCCGCCGGATCGAGCTATCGAGCTATCGTCCTGTCGTTTATCGGACTGTATTTATACGACATTCCTCGCAGCAGCAGCGTCAGCACATGTTTTCGACCTGGAATGAATGGTATTGCATCAACTGTGCGTAGAAGCTCACGTCAACATGAGATTTTGTGGATAGAATCAGATCATAGATGGATATGATAGAACATGGTCAGAAAGAAAGAGCTTTAGACAATGTTTTTGGACTTGCTATAGACATGATAGAGGATAGACAGATACTGTGAAATCAGAAGAAGATACCCACCTCAGTCCTTCCCGTCAGCATCTATGGCTTGTGCTGCGTGAAGACCATGACTCCGATGTGCGCCATGCCCTGGATGTCGTCCAGTCCAGTCGAGTCCGGTCCATGGGATAACCTGCTGTGACTGTCTGTCATACCGTGATGTGAGAACATGTCTAGTCCTCCCGTGCCAACCACGATACACTGCGCCTTGTGCTGTCCCCTCCCATGAGTGCAGCATTTGCGTGCCAAGGCCGCCCAGTAGTGACATAGCTACCAGACCCGGCCGTCCTGCCTCGCAAGCCTCATTCCGAGATCAGCATGCTGCATCATGATCCAACCTCAAGCTGCCTTCCTCCTTTCGTCTCCGCTCCGAAGCATGGCCAGCGCTCGCAATCCCCCGGTTTCCCGGATTCCGGCGTTCCCAAAGAAAGACCTTGCTGTGCTCGTCGCACAAGCGACGGACCCCAGCAGTGAGTGAGTGAGTGAGTGGCTCTGTCTGCATCTACCTCCCAGTCGCACGCGGTAAATTCCAGAGCAAAATTAAAATAGAAGATCGCCCTGCTGAACGGGGAAAGAGGGGCAAAAGGAAGTGTGAGGAGTGGTCCCTACGAGGGTCGAACTCGCGACCTTGGCGTTATTAGCACCACGCTCTAACCAACTGAGCTAAGGGACCTGGTTGAGTTAACATCTGTTATTCTATTTTATCAAGTATTTTGAGCTTCCGAGACATACCGCTCTACACGACAGAAAGCACAAGATCGCCTCAACGAACAGTACGCGGAAGAATGAATACAGAAAAGACCAACATTCTTTCTCCAAGTCTCTAACGCATCGTATCGTATGCAGAGCACAAGCACACCTCCCCCTCCCCCTCCTCCTGCTCACCCACTCCAGACGCCCCCTCCCCCTGCCAAACTCGGCCCCACAGTGCGAGCCCCTTTGGAATCCGGATGTCCCGCATCGGTCCGCTTGTTCCACCCACAGATCTTCGTTGCGTGCCTGTACGTGTGCCCGCCGCGCCAGCCGCCGCGAGGCCATTTGATTGGGGAGGATTTGGTCGGGGTGGGTATGGTAGGGGTGGAGTTAGGAATGGGGTTGGTGGCGATGACGACGGTGAAGACGGAGGTAGGGAACTGGAGCTGTAGAAGGCGGGGGTCTAAGATTGAATCTGTGGCGTCAAAGCATTGGAGCAGTGGGAGATCGCAAGGAGCAATCGCAGAATGCTGCATTTCAACTAAAATACGTACAATTCACGTCCTCTTTCCATCCCATCCCGCACCCGAAACGCCGCTACACATGCTTCCCTTTAAACGCCAAGCCCCCTCTATCGCACACAATACCGGTGCGGCAGCAGCAGCAGCTAATGATGATGACCGATCTGCGTCGCCAACGGAATCAACATGCCCACCACACTCGCCACCGTATCCCTCAGCACGGGCTTCGCGCCCTTCCTGGGCACACCGCCACCCCCTCCCTCCCCAAACCCATTAATCGTGCTGTGGTCATGCTGCGCCGCATCGTCCTGCATCGCATGCATAGCGACGTACAGGAACGTGCCCGCCGAGAACAGCAGCAGCATCCCCGTCCACCACTGTCCGCGCTCGCCGTCGAGCGCGCGGCCGCCCACGAGGTGGACGAGGAGCCAGGTGGAGAGGGCGCCGACGGGCGCCGCTAGGGAGAAGATGATGAGGTGGCCGCGCGCGGCGCGCTTCGAGAGCCCCTGCTTGAGGAGCACGGAGGTGAGCCCGAATGCGGCGGGCGCCTTGTGCACCATGATGGCGAGGAAGATGATGAGGCCCAGGTGCGTGGCGGAGCTGGCGGAGGCGCCCATGGCGATGCCGTCGGCGAAGGCGTGGATGACGAGACCGGTCGTGGTGGCGAGGCTGCGCGTTTGCCTGGGGGAGGGGGTGAGGGAGTGGAGGAAGGAGTCGGATGTGGGAGAGGGGGCGTCGTCGGAGAGGTTGTTGAGGCTGATGTGTCGGGGAGGCGGAGAAGGGGAGAGGGTGTCGCTGGCGTGTCGGGGGAGCTTGTCAACCAAGAACATGAGGATGAAACCGGAGATGAGGGAGAAGCCGATGAAGAAGGTTGGAGGAGATGGTTGGTGGTCTTCCTCGACTACGGGTGTCTTGGAGGGTATCTTCGAGTCGTCAGTGGAGGCTGCACCTACTGCACCCTTTGTGTCGTCTTCAATTTTTGGAAAGTCTTCGAGATCCGCAGTGTCTGGCATGACTGGTCCAGGGAGGGCGTTGACGGCTTCGGCGATGGATTCTTTCCTGGACCTCAGGGTTAAGACGTCTGGACCTGGTATCACTGGTCCTGGAAGCGCATTTATAGCTTCGTAAATGGTGGGATTGTCGAATGTTCTGCGATGGAGATTGAAGCTCCTCGCTCCATGTGTATGCACAGGTATGGATGAGGCATAAACAGCCTCAATTCCTTCTGGGATGATGACAACGAGCGATGTGCCGACCAGGACTCCCATCCCTATTGCTGACAGGAGTCGCAACTGCGATTGCGACAGGCTCATTGACAGCGGTAAAGCTCCGGCAAGGAAGGATCTAGCATCGTTAGCGTTAGCGATTGAAGCTTATAAAGATCTGTTGGAGCATACGCCACAGCCATCACCATGCTCAAGGAGAGCAGCATGAACAGTCCGTCCAACATCTTGAGGTGCTCTGTGTCCACACCTCACAACTCTGGATGCGCCGCAACTAACAACTCTCTATGGGAAAGTGTATCAATGATTCATCATGCGACCATGTGAGAATGTAATATGCACATATGTATATATATGGCATTCAGATGGAGAAGATGTAATAAGGGTTAAGAGTCGTAGAGCGTGAAGATTAGTCCGTGTATGTAGTGAGCGAGGACAGTTGTTCTACTCCTTGGTACATGTATATCCGAGGTACCTAGGTACTTGTGCAGTAAAGTTGCAGAGTATCCTTCGACAACATCTCCCTTGCAAGGCTGACAGGAGACTAAGCCTAGAGGGACTAGACGCGACTAGACGCCCCGGTTGAACGAAACAGAGTGCATTTGTACGTACCCAGGTACCTATGTAGATACTTTACGCGACTTACGCGACTGAACTGCGACGACCACAACCATCATATAGGCGACTTGTCGCATCATCAATATCAACATCAACATCACTCCATACTCTGTTCTACACCCTGCAAATGCAAACAGGGAACAAGATGGCAAATTCAACAGATGATTGTAAGTCATCATTCCTTTCATTCCTTGTCTCTCTCTTGAATCTTGCGGACATCCAAGCCTGCCTTTATCCAAATCATGCGGGATAGCTTCAGGTTTAGTAGTAGCTGAGCAGCGCTCCTCTACCTACCTGCCTATTCATTCATAGACCGACAATCATTAGAAGTGTCATAGTCTGACTTTATATCTAGGGTCAATCAATTCAAACGATGCCGTTCACATCTCTCTGGTTCAACCTGCGAACGGCTCCTCCAAGATCATCAGCACCTTCCATCCGAAGTTCACATATTCAATCTTTGGCGATGAGGAATCAATATTTGGTTATAAGGGCCTGAAGATTCACTTAAGATACAATGCATCCGATATGTATCCTGGCGTCATGATTACATATGACAAACGCTTTACACCTGTTGGAAATGTCAAGCCAACCGACCTCAAGGGTCTCCTGGAGCCCTTCTTGCCAGACAGTGAGTTGCGTTGCTAACTGGCTTGTCTTTAGAGAGTATCTTGCTTACATTGCTGCAGGTGCGTTCGGCAAGAGTGCGGCTTTTGATGCTGCCATAAACGGCCCATCTCAACAAGATTTCCGCCCACCAAGCGAACTTCTCAAGACCGATAAGACCACAGATGCAACCTACGAGATCTGGCATGGCAATTCCGCTAGTCCAGCCATGCAACAACTCCTCCGTCGTCTCCAAATCCTTGTCCCCTTCTTTGTTGAAGGTGGCACCCCAATCGACGACAGCGACTGGGACTCTGGACGTTGGACCATCTTCCTACTCTACAAAAAAGCTGATGTCTCCGACCCCTCCATCTCACCCGTCAGTCCTTATACATTTATGGGCTATTGCACCGTTTACGATTTCTACCCTCTCGTCCCCACTCTCCCACTTCCAGCACCTGGCACGAAGCGCAAAGCAATCCATCGCACAGCCGACGTCGATTTTACTCTCCCTTACCCCGACAAATCGCTATCCGATCTTCCAGTTAGATCGCGAATCAGCCAATTTATCATTCTTCCCCCTTTCCAAGGCAGCGGCCACGGTGCACGCTTCTACTCTTCCATCTTCCAATACTACGTCGCCAATCCTCAAACAGTGGAGATCACTGTCGAAGATCCCAATGAGGCCTTTGACGACCTCCGAGACCTCAACGATCTCATCTACCTTCGTAGCCTTCCCGAATTCCAAGCGCTTCACATCGACACGGATGCTCAGGTGCGGAAAAAGGGCCGCGTGCCAAGTAATGATATCATTGATCAAGCAAAGCTTGAGGTGGTGAGAAAGAAAAGTAAAATCGCCCCCCGCCAGTTCCAGCGATTGGTAGAGATGCAACTTCTCTCTCATATACCCTCGCACATCCGAAAATCTCTATTGACTGAGCACATACCTAAGAAGACGGCCACGCCGGAGACGAAGAGGAGGGAGCATGAGTATAGACTCTGGTGCTTGCTGGTGAAGCAAAGGCTGTATAAGCATAATAAGGACACGTTGATCCAGCTTGATTATAATGACAGGATTGAGAAGTTAGAAGAGACCGCGGGCGGGGTGGAGCTGGGCTATGGCAGACTCCTAAGAAAGCTTGACGAGGCTGGTGCGGCGGACAAAGATAAGGGCAAGGGATTGGAGGCGCCGTCGGGCAATGGAGAGAAGGTATTGACGCCGGGGAAGAGGGCGGCGGAGGATGAGGAGGAGTTGCCAGAGAGGAGCACGAAGAAGGCGAAAGTTACCGAGGAGTAGCGGACTACATGGAGGTATGAGGTTGCTTGGGCGCTATTAGCTGGGGTTATGGCGTTTGGTTGAGCATTGCATCGAGGGAGGTCTGGCGTTTGATCTGCATATGTAATCAAACAAGAACGTGTAATATGAATACTGATGACATGATACACGTTCCTTCTGTAATTTTGTCTACTGTAGTGTGGTATTACGCTTACGCTCGTCTTCGCGGCAAAGCGATCTTTTCATCTCTGCCCACCAAACATATCTAACCGTCTTCTATCCAACATTCAACGCCTAGATCTAAGCACTTGGACCATTAACGTTCTTAGCCCCCTCCCCAAGCCGACTCGCCACAACCGTCGCAACCCTCACGGCCTTCGCCACCGTCCCCCTAACCGCACCCTCCTCCAACACCATCAGCCCACCCATCGTGCATCCCCCGGGCGTGGTCACTTTATCCTTCAACGCCGCCGGATGGCTGCCCTCCAACACAGTCATACAAGCGCCCTTCATCGTCTGCGCCGCCATCTTCGTGGCCTCCGCCCTGGGCAACCCCATCGCGACGCCGCCATCAATGGCAGCCTCGAGCAGCAGCAGGAAAAAAGCCGGGCCCGAGCCGCACAGCGCCGTCGACGCATCCATCAGGCTCGGCGGCAGAACAACCACCTCGCCGATGCAGCCGAACAGGAACTGCACGAGCTCCATGATGTCGTCCTCCAGCGGCGGCGTCGACGTCGCGATCACCGTCATCGACTGCCGGATCCCGGCTGCGGTGTTCGGCATCACGCGCACCATCCTGCAGCGCCCCGTGCTCCTGGGATCGAGGCCGGACACGTCGCCGTAGAGCGCGGTCTGGAGCGCTTCGGCCGACACGCCCGCGCAGATGGAGAGCAGGAGCTTCCCGGCGAGCGCCGCCTGCATGCCCGGCGCGCCGAGGATGCCGGCGACCATGTAGGGCTTGCAGCCGAGGAGGACGATGTCGGCCTTCTTGCACGCCGCGACGTTGTCATTCTGGATGATTTCGATGGAGTTGATGCGGTCTGGTGAGAGCGAGAAGGAGAAGGAGTCGCGGATGCGTTTGGCGCTCGCCGCGCTGCGGCACGTGGCGACGAAGCGGCTGGGCGGGTAGCGGCCTTTGAAGTTGGGCTCGTCGAATCTCTTGCAGGCATTGCCGATGTCGTAGGCTTCGATGATGCCGTTGAGGATGGCGGTGCCGAGGGTGCCTGGGGATTGTTAGGATCCAGGATAGGGAAAAGAGACGGGGGAGGCAGAGGAGGGACTGACCGCAGCCGACGAAGGCCATGGTGAGACCACTGCGGCTCTCGCCGGTGTTCATTGCGGAATCCATGCTGGGCCTGTGATCGCGATCTTCGTCGCTATAATGTCCCCCTTCGTACGGCTCTTCTGGTTCGTCCTGTGGATCTGCTCTCTTGCGCTTAGAATGGCTTTGTAGATTTTTTCCTTCTTCGTCGCCAGAATCAATCTCGATAATCTGCTCCTTAACTCTCACGTTGGGTGTGTCTGGCGCGGAAATAATACCTAATCGCCCTCTTCCCCACTTGCGGCTTCCAATTTCCAGCGCTCGTCCCTGAAAGTATTCGCGCTAGCATAAGCTGCCACCTTCCACCGCCTTTCGACCCCACAATTGCCGCTTCCCTCCGCCTCCCACAATGTTTCTGCCGTAGCTCACCGCCCCATGAACACCACGGGCCATTCTGCCCTCCCAGACCGACCCTAAACAATCCCAGAAGGGCAAAGCCTGATGCACTGACCAGCCATGTCTTCACCTGTCGAGAAGAGCACCGGCCTGTTCTCCAGAAAGTCCTCCCACGCACCCTCAAATCATGGATCTCGAGCGGTGAGGAGCGCGCATATCAAGGACGACGACAATATCACACCTTCGACCCTCCTGGTGTCAGCTTCAATTCCACTGCCTCATCGCAGGACCGCTCATTTCACCTCCCTCGAATCCGCCATGGCGGACCCATTTGAGGTGCGCATGCGCTTCACGTCCCAGCTGCAGCATTTAAATGCCTCTGTGACCTCCTCACAGAAAGCGGCTCAATATGCGTTGAAGTACAAAGATATGGACGAGGATCTGCACAGCTGCATCCTGGAGCAACTAGAAAAGGCTTGTATTCCCCCCTCCCCCTCCCAAGCCCCAGCTAACGAAATCCCGACACCAGAACTCAATGAACAACCGCGCCAACATCCTCTACTTCCTCGAAGCCCTCGCGGACCTCTCCTCCTCCACCGCGCACCCGGACTACATCCGCATGATGCAGCGCGACATCCTGCGCATCGTCGACGCCGTGGCGCCCGAGGACGGCTCGGGCGCCGCCAACATCAAGGTCGTGCAGAAGGTCCTGTCGAACTTCGCCGGCAAGGGCTATCTGTCGCGACAGACGGTGGACGAGATCGACGAGCTGCTGCGCGAGCGCGACACGGGCCTGGGCCTCGAGGGCGGGGCGTCGTCGCCCGCGCACCCCTCGCGCGATGTCGAGATGGACGAGGGCGCCGGCGCCGGCGCGGGCTGGGAGGAGCGGCGTGGGGAGGCGGTGCCGATGAGGCTGGAGAGGAAGTTGGTGGAGCAGCGGATTGAGGAGGATCGGGAGAGACATAAGAGATTGCGGGAGAGCCAGTGGGCGGTGCCGAATGCGGGGGCTGAGGAGGAGGAGTTTGAGATGTTGTGGGAGGAGACCAGCAGTGCGGGGAGTGATGATTGGAGGGCCGTGGAGGAGGAGGAGGCCGATCGGAGGAGATGCGCGGTGCAGAATGCGGAGGAGTTTGAGGGCACTGCCGATGCGTGAGCGGGGACTGTTGGTCGTGTCGAATCAAATGGGGCGAGGATAAAGCGGCTAGCATGGCGTTGAGGGCTTGGGAGGGAGCATTGCGGGCGTTTGGGAAAGGCTAAATGAACTTTTCTGGTTGGGATTGTGGATGTGCAGATCTCGGTGACCAGCTGCATTGGTTATGGCAGCATCTGCTCTTTTATGGAGGTCAAGCTTGCTTGACTGATATATGTACACATTATGTGAGCTTAAAGGCACCAAGGGTTTTCGGCAAATTGAAGTTGAGTGCTCTGACGTGTACGGGCAATGCAATCAATTGCTGCTTCTCACCTCCAATGTTGAGAATAGACTGTGTGCTGGCTGACATGATCTGCTCGCTTCGACGATCGACAGAGGCAAATATGATAGACAGGATACTGTCAAGGGGTGGGAAACACCTAAACTAAGGATATTATATGAGGATATAGTCACTAATGAGGGCGCCACTAAGGGTAAGAGTCTATGAACTCTCTAGTGTCTGACCAGCTCCTAGAGCCAGCAAGCTGCTGTCTAGTGCCTACGTGGATGGATGCCCTCCTTCCGTCTCTATTCTATACACCAACTATGTCACGGGCCTGTTCGCCCAGAGGAACCTTCTTCCACTCCGACACCTGACCTGCACGACTCAGAGGGAACTTGTGCACGATGAGCAAGGTATTTGATTGTTTCATGTAACTTCATTCATTGATCTGTGTTTGTGTAAACATCAGGCATTACCAGCCCAGTACGCCCGTATCTCCCATCCAGGCTATCCAGCCCTCACGAACGCCGTGATGTATTTCAAATACCAACGCAAAGCAACAGACAAGCCAGCGCCGCAATTCCATGCAACCTGAAACCGAGTAAAAACCGCGAGCCCGAGCGCCATGTGATCTGCAAGGACGAGACGCGCCAAACAAAATCCACTCGACCCTGCCGTAAACAGCATGCTAGACCGTCCGAAGACTATCAAAAGTACGATTGTGGACTAAGAGTTGATGCCAGATCAAGATGATTGAAGATGATGCAAAGATGCAAGCACAGATGAAACCCTCCCGTAAACAGGATGCTAGACCGTCCGAAGACTATCAAAGGTAACGTATATCTGTGTCGAACGAAGCATCGACGACATGGCGAGGTCGAGATATGTACGTCGAGATCAAGAGGGGAAGGAAGTGATGTGATGGCGTGAGGTATGTGAGAAACTTAACCACCGAAACCGTACAGGGTGCGGCCTTGACGCTTCAGGGCGTAGACGACATCGAGAGAGGTGACAGTCTTGCGCTTGGCGTGCTCAGTGTACGTGACGGCATCACGGATAACACCCTCGAGGAAGGTCTTGAGAACACCACGGGTCTCTTCGTAGATCACTAGGAGATGTTAGAATTGATGCGACTGGTGAATGTGATGGGAACTTACTGGCTGAGATACGCTTGACACCTCCACGACGTGCGAGACGACGGATAGCTGGCTTTGTGATGCCTTGGATGTTGTCACGAAGAATCTTGCGATGGCGCTTGGCTCCGCCCTTTCCAAGACCCTTTCCGCCCTTGCCACCTACGAAGACGCGTCAGCATTGGATACATAATTAAAGTGAGGAAGCAGTCTTCAGATTTATTCTTGTTGAAGTACGTATTGAAGCGCTTCATGCGTGGGGGTGAGACGCGTTGAAGTGATGTTTGAAGCAGCATCATCAAGCCGGCTGACGCCCGAGATCGATGAGGCGACAATCACCTCATCAACGCGATAACTCAAGAGGGAAGAGGATATAACTTACGTCCAGTCATGATGAAGTTCTTTGAGGATGTAGTATTGTCTTATTGATGATAGATTACGTCAAGATAGACGCGTTCGTTGATGATGGATGAAGTTGGTTGGTGTTGGCTTGGTGGCTGATTGATGATTTATCGATATGGAGTTGTAAAAGAGAGGAAAAGGAAGCGAAGTGGGCGGGTGGCTCTTTATTATTATAAGCGTGTCTTGCCAGTGATTTGAATCACTCGATATTGAGATACGCTAGTCCTCTTTCGGTTATCATTTTTATGATTTTTAGCAGCGTTGGCAAGAGCGAAGGAAAGACGCGAGAAAGCGAGAAAGCGAGAAAGCGGGTAAGAGCGCGGGACCCGAGGTGGCATTTCCATTTACGGAGTAGAGCAGCGCGTGCACCGCGTTGTTGTCGAAGCCTGGCCGATCGCTGCGTTCTTGGATCTGATTGGTTGATCAGCCCCTTCCGCGGCGGGCGGCCTTGCTGGATAAAAGTCGCCCATCCCGTCACGTGATATCCTCTTGCCTCTCACTCACCATCACCCACAACTGAACTTCACTTCAAAAGGGGCTGTGGGCTTACATAACCGCACTCAAACAAAAGTCAAGCCATTGATCTCTTACTTGCTATCTCCATTGCTCTCTAACTATCTATCTTACGATTCGAGTCGTGTTCTATCATTCCGCTCTGCCTTTAATCACATAACACGTTATGCAAGAGACATACGGCATATGTCAGAGGTGAATCTCAGGGCTTCTGGTTTCGGTCAAGGTAGACCATGACCATGTCTCCCATGCCTCCCCCATCTACAGTGGCTCCCTCCTCATCAGCCGTGATTCCCATCTATCGTCCTATGCAGCCATTCTTCTCTGCCTCCTATTCTGTGGTTGTGCTTGCTCCTCTTGAGCCTGTGCTGGTCCCTGCCCACCTCCCATCATCCCTCTCGCAGCTCCGAATAGCCCCCATGCCTTCCAGATGCCAAAGACCGGAACAAGAGCATAGAGCCACCATCCCTTGTTGCCGAAGACCAGCACCGACACCAAGCAACCCCACGTGACCCAGACGACATCAAATAGATATCCAGTCAGTCCTGGCGCGGACAGGTCCTCTCCTGCTGTTCTCAAAGTCGATTTCCCGTTTAGTGTTGTGTACCTCGGACGTCCGCTGGTCTCGAGGATATATTGGCAGCCAAAGGCGGGAATGGAGAGGATGAAGTAGGTCAGGAGGGACCGAGATCGGAAGACGAGGCTGAACAGGATGAATGCACTGTTCAGAGCGAGACTGGTAAGGTGAAGGTTGGATAGCGCTGCCACATTGGACTTTGCGAGATCTTTGCGAGCTTTCCCAGCCATAGCGTTGAAGTGGAGGAATCGAAGGTATACGTCGTCGTCGACTCGTCGTCGATTGATAAGGCTTGTCAATTCAATTCGACGTCGCTGGTTGGATCGACGGCGGAGATCTCCATTTTCCTTTGTGAGGCTGAAGGTGCGCTTAAAATCGCGGCTGGGCAATTCTACCGCCCTTTCTACCCGCCACCGCCCGCCAGTGTCCTCAGCTGTAGCTGACATAATCACCGTTGCTGGGGCGGTTCCGCATCCGACGAATGATAAGCGCCGCATGCAGGTGCACAACAACATCGCGAAACGCTGACAGAAGGGACAAGGAACAACAAGTCTCCGTCATCAACGAGAGCGGCCACAACTCCTCGGGCGAGTTCAAACAATATTCAGTACTATCGCTGCACATTCCATCCGCGAAATCCACGATATACTCTTCAGTGCGGCCTTCTGAGCTGATTGACTCGCTCGTGTGTCATTGCCTTTCGGGATATCCACCAGTGACCACCGTCAAACAAAGAATCGACTGCCAGTCTGCCGCCGATGTTACTCTTTACCTCCAAATATTGACAGATCGCGACGAGTCCGACAACAAACTCATCTGTCTAACGACAGCTCGAACGCAGACGAACAAAGCAACCCTATAACTCGACGAACTGAGGCTCTGGAAGTCTGCCGATCCTTACCCAATCTTACGATCTTCTCTTCCCACCATCCTTATTCTGCCTACTTCTATGGCCGGTAGAAGAGCTGTATAGATATTTCTTTCGGCTTGTTGCTCAGCCGGCATGGCACCTTCGAATACTTACGTCACGAATCATCTGCGGCAGCAAATACACTACCAGATCGATAATGGCCTCTTTCAGAATGCCCTCTTCCTCGCAGAACGGCTGGTTGCGTATGATCATAGATCGGCGGAAGCACAATATCTTCACGCCTTGTGTCATTTTCGACTTGGCGACATAAAGTCAGCCTACGAATACAGCAAAGCAGGTGGATCGAGAGGCACGCATCTAGGATGCGCATATATCTTCGCCCGAGCATCATTATCCTTGGAACGATTCAAAGATGGGATAGTTGCTCTTGAGAAGAGCCGAGGGTTATGGGGCGGGAAGAATAGCTTTGGGAAGCACACACAAAGTTCACGGAATCCATTGCCAGATGCAGCAGCTATCAACTGTTTACTTGGGAAACTATACTACGGGTATGATGACAAGAAGAAGGCCATCAGCTACTTTGAGGAGGCGCTGAAGCTTAATCCTTTCATGTGGGATGCATTCACAACCCTTTGTGATATGGGGGCAAATGTCCGGGTACCCAGTATCTTCAAAATCAATCCAGAAATGGAAGCTGTCCTTCGAAGTGGCTCACAACAACCGGAAAATCAGTCATCTTCACAACAAAGTATTAGCCAAGGGCTCAGCGGTGGACTTTTTGCGGATGCAACACACACCAGGCCTGCCACTCGTTCAGCTCCGATAGCGTCCGATCTCGTAGATCCTTTCAACAACATGGCTTCGAGGGGTCTCGGGGCGGCTTGTTTGGCTTGTCACAGAAGGTTAATGAGAGCAGTTTGAATATTTCGCACATGCCCGCAGCTGGCGGGGGAGGGATCGGGCCAGAAGCAATGGAAACTCCGACTGGGCCCAGTTCGCATATTGATGTGAGCATCGTTCCCATGGGAAGGGAACCGGGTGTGGTTTCCGCATATCCTATAGAACCTCCACAGGCACCTGTGCGGAAGAGTCGGCAGCAGCCCGTTGGCGATTACGGTATTGAGGCACCTCCGAAGATGAGTCGCGGATTATCAATGAAAAGATCACAGAAAGTCGATGTGTCAGGAGAAGGTCCATTAGAATTGACTACTTTACGGGCATCAGGCTTGCCATCGTTGGTTCCTGACCGGAAAAGAACAGTCTCCGGACAAATTGTGCAGCCGAGGCAAACACAGCCTGAAGACCCAGGGGCGCCGCAACGGAGGAGTGTCAGGCTATTCAACCAGATACGGCCAGCGAGCAGTAAATCCACAGCTACAACAGCGGCAGTGGGCACAGGTCAAGCGAGAGAATTGAAGAAGGCTAGGCCACCCATATCAAGGATGATGAGGCCTGGGTCAAGTACTACCTCTACGGTGGGCCGTGTTGTCAGTGGGAATAGAAAGCCCATGGAAGAAATGGATATTGATCAAAAAGAACACGCTCCACGACGGCTACATCATGTCAGTGCGGCACCTGCGGTGCCGGAAAAGTCTATGGAGAACGAAGTTGCAAAGCAAGAAGAGGCTTTAAGGTGGCTTCTTGAACTGTTCAAGAAGTTAGGAACCGGATATTTCGCGCTTTCAAGATATGAATGTCAAGAAGCATTGCAAGTATACAGCTCTTTACCTCGATCGCAACAAGACACTCCTTGGGTCTTGGCTCAAATGGGCAGAGCGTATTATGAGCAGGCTGCATATGCCGATGCGGAAACGTATTATAGGAGGATACGATCGATGGCACCAACAAGGCTTGAGGACATGGAAGTGTACTCAACCGTCTTATGGCATCTTAAAAGAGAAGCAGATCTCTCCTTCCTCGCCCACGAACTGATCGATGCTGATTGGCACTCGCCATACGCTTGGTGTGCTCTGGGCAACGCATGGTCTTTGGCACGTGAGCATGAACAAGCCTTGCGGTGCTTCAAACGCGCAACACAGCTGAACCCCAAGTTTGCCTACGCGTTCACATTGCAAGGCCACGAGCATGTCGCCAATGAGGAGTATGACAAAGCATTGTTATCTTACCGGCATGGCATGGCAGCGGACAAGCGGCACTACAATGCATACTACGGTGTTGGCCGGGTATACGAGAAGCAGGGCAATTACGAGAAGGCCTTCACACACTTCACTGCCGCCTCGATCATCAATCCGACGAACGCTGTTCTGATCTGCTGCATTGGCACCGTGCTCGAGAAGCAGAAGAATCCCCGTCATGCACTGACCTACTTCACGAAAGCCACAGAGCTTGCACCGAGAAGTGCCCTGACGAGATTCAAGAAGGCACGTGCACTGATGGCGATTGGCGAGATGCAGGTAGCGCTCCAGGAACTCATGATTCTGAAGGATCTGGCCCCGGATGAGGCGATGGTGCACTTCTTGCTCGGCAGGCTCTATAAGGGGCTCAGAGAGAAGGGTCTAGCAGTGAGACACTTCACAATTGCGCTGAATTTGGATCCCAAGGTATGTTGCATCCGCTTCGTGAACAGCGTTGTCCAGTTTGCAGTCACTCACACTATATACAGGCAAGTCAGCAAATCAAGGAGGCGATTGAAAGTCTCGAGGTCGACGATGACGACGACGACGACGTGTCAATGATGGCGTAATATCGACGGCCAACTCGAAGTGGATACTTATATAATACAACTACATTAATGCGCAATGAGGATGGCGATGGCGTTTGTTTCATTGCCCTTTTTCTTACACAGCTTCGCGCCCATCTTGTCTTCACACAAGATGGGATCAAGGCGCTCGCGAGAGAGCCCGAGGTCGTTCTTTATCGCATCATGAGGATATCTTTTATCATTAGCTTGCATAGGGTGCCAGGGCTGCATGCGACTGCATTCCTCATCGTGCATTCATTTTGGGGGTTGATGTCTGCACGCACTGTGGAGATGGCTGTGCGTGCAGTTTGGGGAATGGATATGCCGTCTATGAAGTTATTTCCAGAACTAGGAGGGGAGGGCGGTTCACAGCATGGAGAGAGGGCATATGGATATGGATATGAGGGGAGCGGGCGTTCATCGGGCCGGATTGGGAGGGGGGGCGGGGCCTGTACATAGGTACATATGCGGGCTTCATTCATGGTGGGTGGGGGCGGGGCATGGAATAGCATGCGATGGAAATAGATGATTCTTCCAGCTCATGCGCAGTCGTTACATTGCCGCGTGCCAAATTGTGAGGCCACGTTGAATCAGCGTGAGAGAACGGTGCTCAATCCTCCGAACCATCTCCTTCGTCCCTGTCCGACCTCAAAATCAAAAAATCAACGCACATCCTTTTCCCTCCCATATGCACGACAATTCCCTCACCCCATCCAACCATCCCCATCCAAAATCTGCGCCCGTCCCTCCCCCCTCTAGCACCCAATTTTTAGATCCCGCCAGCGGTGATCCAGACACTGTAGTCGGTGGTGGGCGGTGAGCAACTCGCTCAACCCGTGTGCGCTTCGGCGTTTCCATAACGGAGGAGTTGGGGCGTGAGCAACTTACTCAATCAGTCCATGCGCTTCGCTGGACTTGGCTTAACAATGGACTTGAGCTAGCTAACCCGTTTCGATAACGGAGGAGTTGGAGGTGAGCCACTCAGGTCAGCGAACAAGACGCAGACAACACGAGACACACACCAAGTCGACGCAAGGCAGAGCAAAGCCGTGAAGCGAAATAATGGCAGCGTCTAGACTAGACACCCAGTTGATTCCCATTCCATTCCATTGCCACTCCATTATCTTACAGACTCCAGATCATCGCCCCTTTCCAATCGCCCCCCTCCCATCCCATCCTATTAACCCCCTTGTCCCTGTAACGCACCACCTAGCTAGCCTAGTAGTAGTACGTCTCATCCACGGTCCTCCCGCGCATGAACGCCGGCTCGCTGCCCCTCACGTAGATGTCCTCGAACAGGATCTTCGGGGTCGCCTCCGGCGCCTCCATCTTCTCGGCCTCCGCGACCTCCTTGTCCACATCGGCCCTGGCCTGCTTGTCGATGCCCTTGAGCTCCTCCTCCGTCACGACCTCCCAGTCGAGCAGCTTCGTCTTGAGCCCCGCGATCGGGTCGTTCGTGCTGCGCATCCGCTGGATCTCCTCGCGCGTGCGGTACGTGGTTCCCGGGTCGGACATCGAGTGGCCGCCGTAGCGGTAGGTGAGGTACTCGAGCACGATGGGGCCGTGGCCCGCGACGGCGTGCGCCTTGGCGTAGGTCACGGCGGCCTTGATGGCTAGGACGTCCATGCCGTTGACCTTCAGGCCGGGGATGTATTGGCCGCGCTTGTAGTAGTCGGTAATGGCGGAGGAGCGGGCGGCTGAGGTGCCCATGCCGTACTTGTTGTCTTCAATCCACGTCAGCACGAGTCCATAACGACGTACACAGCCAGATAAGATAAAGGAGAGCAATGAGGAATCAACGTACTCTCGCAACCGAACAGAATCGGCAAGTTCCACAGCTTCGCCATATTAAACGCCTCGAAGACCTGTCCCTGATTGCTCGCTCCGTCACCATACAGCGCAACCGTGACATTCTTATTCCCATTGTACTTGTGCGCGAAGGCGAGCCCGGCGCCGACGGGCACCTGCGCGCCGACGATGCCGTTGCCGCCGTAGAAGCCCTTGGTGAACATGTGCATGGAGCCGCCCTTGCCGTAGGCGATGCCCTCGCGGCGGCCCAGCAGCTCGCCGATGATCTGCTTGACGCTGGCGCCGCGCATCAGGGCGTAGCCGTGGCAGCGGTAGGCCGTGATGATGTCGTCCTGTTTGGTGATTGCGTGCTCGATGCCCGTCGCGACGGCTTCTTGGCCCGTGGAGAGATGGCAGAAGCCCCGGATCTTCTTCTCCTTGTAGAGTCTGTCGGCGGCCATTTCCATGCGGCTGGCGGATGTTAGGATTCACGAGACACAGCTGGGGAGGGAGGAGATGACGGATGAGGGGGTAGAGCAGGGGAATTGGATGCGTACCGCGTGGCTACCATGTCGTAGTACATCTGCTTCAGCTCCTTCTTGGTCGTATCGAGGGTATATGGCGGCGGATCGAGCTCGTAGGTCTCGAAGCTCTCATCGGAGAGGCGGATTTGGAAAGGCTTATCATCTTCCTACTCACGCATCGCCGTCAGCAATCCATCCATCAAATCACCTCCACCTCATCAGTTGCATCAATTGCCCACATACCTCAGGGACATTCTCCTTATCGGTGTGCGCGGAAGCAGCATCAGTCGTGACAGAGCGGCCGGCAATCACATTGCGCGCCAACGCCCTCGTGCTCGCCCGTGGCAGAGCCCTGCTCGTCCTCAGTGCCTGCGAGAACATCTTGTGTGGTGTGGTGTTGTGTTATGTTGTGCTGAGAGGAGAGGGTGGATTTCAGCTCAGAGCGCGGATCTGATCTGAGGAGGAGCCAGCTTGGAGATGTTGTTGGAGCTGACAGCTTGGCCCCCGGCATTCAACATTATTTAGCGCCGCTTGAATGATGAGGGTCACGTGGCCTCGGAGTGACACTGTGCGGCCACCGAGATGTGCGGAATGGAGGCACGGAGCTCCGAGCTCAACGCTCAAATCGTCATAGTGTCTGCCGAACAATCAATATGCTTCCGAGCTACAAGACATGATGGAGATGGCAGCGTGCAAATTCAATAATATGCCGGAGAAGATGAGGTTCGGTTTGTGCATTTTCTTATTTCATGTACGTATCTAAGAGTCTGTCTTAATGCAGCCAAGTATCAACCGGGTATGCTAATCCACTCCAGTCCCCCCGTCATGCTCCATTCATGTCATATCAGGTTGCACCTGAACCCGATTCCCCGGATACCCCTATATTGAAAAGTAAAACTCCGTTTGATGCAGCACTCCTAAAGCACTATGGTGTAAGGTGCGTTCAATTCTTCAATTCATTATTCGCTGGCTGATGCACGTTGAAATTTGACCGTAAGAAAAAAGACCGAGGGATGATAGAGCCGAGTATTGGGCGGATAGAGATAGCAACAGTATTGTGAGGATGGTGGGTATAAGTATTATACTCGTACAGTTGCGGAGTTCGATAGAAATTGTGTCGAGGATAGAGGAAAGGTGTAGAAGTATGATGATATCCGTTTGACTTCAGTTTCCGTATTTAATTGTATTGGAGCTGGCTGAAGCCTCATGTGTTGGTTCCATATTTCGAAGTGTTACGAGTGAGAAGTCTAATCATCGTGCAGGAAAGTTCTTTGCCTTGGAGGCGCAGTCGCAGGTCCAGCATCAGCCATGTCGATGTCATCGCGTGCATATGTGGTTTCATGAGATACCAATCCGCTCATGGTGTCGTCTGTGGCCGCAAAATGATAGCCAGCTTCGCTAAGTGGTCGTGGTGGGAGATTGTGAAGAATGTTTGCAGCATGGCTTCTCTCTTGCATCACATCTATTGGAGGCGAGAAGGACCAGACCTAGAATATTGTTAGTGCCTGGAAAGTAACGAACTGAGCAGAATACTGACCTCCATGATCGTTCTATTTGAGCGGCTTGCCATGACCACACACTTCTCTTCTTCAAAGGCAACACGCCAGACAGCGTCAGCAGGCGCGGTGAGTTCACGGACCAAATGTCCCGTCTTCAAATCCCAGACTTTGACACGGCCGTCGCTGCCGCCACTGACAACTCTGTTGTCGTCAAATTGTAAGCTCGTGACACTGTTGTCATGAGCAGCCAAGCGATGGATAGGCGCCATCTTCTCGAGCGACCACACTCGAACAGATCCATCCGAGCCTCCTGTGACCAGAGTATTGCCTCGCATCTGCAACTGGCCGACAAGAGACGTATGACCTTGCAAAATGGCCTGGCAAGTACCATTCTCTGGGTCCCAGATCCGTACACTGGTATCCAGACTACCCGTCGCAATTCGCTTTCCGTCAAAAGCAATGGCATAAATCTGACTGAAATGGCCGTTTAAAGTGCGCAAACAACGTCCCTCCGAAATACTCCAGACCTTGGCTGTCGTATCATAGCTTCCAGAAACAACAATATCGCCATGGATCTCAAGACACCTCACACTAGCAAGATGGCCAACTAGTACATTCTTGCAGAGCCCTGTCTTGATGTCCCAGATCCTGAGCGTAGTATCTCTAGACCCAGATATTGCCGTATTTGCATCAGACATCTTTAAGCATCGAACAGTCGACGTATGACCTCTGAGGGTGTGTCTACTCTCGCTATCATGATGTCAGCCTTGTTCAAAAAGGGGATACACAACAACTTACCCAGTGGACATATCCCAAACGCGGACATCACGGTCACAGCCTCCACTGACAAGGGTGTCACCCCAAGGAACCATCGCCCATACTCCCATAACATGGCCTTGCAAAGTCTTCTGATTATTACCATCAGTGTCGAAAACGTGGATCTTGGCATTGTCCAAAGCAACCACGATGTACTTTGGCGTAAGATGCAAGCTCGTAACGACGCCTTGATCTTGGGTGATGTGTCGAGCAATATTCTGACCTCCAGTTCTCCATGCTGTCTCTACCAAGTAGCGTTGCTTGAAGTACGATTTATGCGATCTGATTGGTGGTCTCTTCATCACCTGCGAGCGAGTCGCAGAGTCAAAGCTCCGCGAATGAGCTGTGAAAGGAGGACCCGAGGACTGATAGTTGCCCGCGAAGAACTGCGATGATGGTGGTGGTGGTAATAATGAAAATGGTTGTGGTCGAACAGGAAAGGACGGGACTGGCGCATTCGCGTCGGAAACATCGTCGCGGACAGAAAGACGTCTCCTGTAGTCATGTCTCTCGCACAGTATCTTCCACGTCATGTCATCGGCCAATAGATCTCTCCATCTCCGTGAAACCTGGGAAGCTCGGGCCAGAACCTTTCCGTCGTCGATAAATGAGAGCACCTAATTTGAAACATTAGCAGCCGCAATCTCAAGAATGAAACAAATGCATTACATACCCTCAAGCATAATTCGTCAGGCAAACTGGTGAAGGGATCCTTCTTCAGCAATGGGCTGACATATTGCGATACGAAACTGAGCTGCTGACTCGTGCAGAGGTTCAACAAATCGCCCAGTATTCTTGTCCGCTCTGGACCTGATCTTTGCTTGAAGTATTGTCTGATCTGTGCGAGAAATATGTCTTCCTGGTCTCCTGCAGCGCTCCAGTCTGGCCTCATATTGTCTGGTCCTGGGCTTGCTGCTGGGGTCGGTGGAGGAGGGGGATCGTGATTCGAATGGGTCGGCGAGTCGAGCTCAGCGGGAGTCGTAAGGTTTGGTGTTGGCGGGCCTCTTGGTCTTGTCTGGACGTCCTTTTCCACTCTGGAAGGCAGTCGAGTACTCATTGTGTCGAGGGTAAGGACTGAGCGTGTTGGTGAGGAGGAGGCGCCTTCTTCAGAGTTGGCCAAGGACGCACGCCGATCCGCGAGGCTCTTTGGCTTATATAGTCCCTCCATGCCGTCCATTGTGTATGTAGTCGATGAAGCCGACTCAAAGACAACAGTGCGAGGTTGACTCAGGGTGGTGATGGACCCGTCAGGTTCCAGGTCATAGATGGTCGGTCGTCGTGTGCTCACCCCAGTATTGGAGTGTCTACCGAAGTGAATGCTGGTAGATGCAGCACAGATGAACAATGGTGAACAAAGCAACAAAGTGGCCTGGCTTTGACAGGATGCGGATTCAATGGTGATGGTGAAAGAGGCTGTTGATCTGCTGCATAAACTCAAAGGCAGGAAGGGAGGGATAAGGATTGCAGCGGCATGCGAACAACCGTCACCGTCACCGTCAGCCTACGACTGAGGAACGAGAGGCAAGGGCGGTCAATAAGCAACCATGTCCAAGTGCCTATAAATAAAGACAGTGATGATGCTCAATGAGTTTGTTCGAAAGGTCAAAGGTCGAAATTGCGCAAAGAGTCGTGGTCGTGGTGTAGAGTGTAGACTGTAGAGTGTAGAGTGTAGACTGTAGACAGCGGAGGAGTTGGCAGAGGGTTGAAGAGAAGTCGTCACAGGTGCTCTTAAGAGGTGGGATTTGGGGATGGAAGGCGAAGGTGATGATGGGGGGGTGGTGCGGTCGTGGACGAGGGTGTGAGGTGAGATGAGGTGAGTGGTGTAGAGTGAGAGTGTAGAGTGTAGAGTAGTGACAGTGTGTAGAGTGTAAAGTGTGAAGTGGAAAGTGCAAAGTACCTTGCTCTAGTAGTAAGTTAGCTGCGAAACGTAGGTACCGAGATACTTGGACTACAGAATGGAGTGGTCTAACAGTCTAACAGTAATCCGGCCAGCGCAATGCAGTCGGTACGTAGGTACCTAGGTACATAGGCACTGTATTTATACGGTTATTGTTATACGTACATACTGCAATGGAGCAAGTCAGGTGCGACATCTTATGATCTATCCTATAAACCGGTATGGACATATATGCTGGAAGTAACATATATATGTCTCTTTCTACTCTGTGCGCATATATACACATAAATACACGCATGAATCACCCTATGCCATGATTACCCTTTCAAGCTCTTGGTACTTGGGTTGAGTACTACCTACCTGCAGTGCCTATATGTACTCCCGTCAGCCTTGAAGTCCCTGTCTCACTGTCTCACTGTCTCACTGTCTCACTGTCTCACCACTACACTGCATACTGTCAGCGGTCAAAGCCATCAGTTCCCTTTCTTCCCCCCTCCCCTGGGCCGGGGCGGCAACCGGTGATGACCTGCAGCCACCCTGCCGAACGCAAAACGGTACGGTATGGTACATTCTCAGAGCAGAAGAAGGATGATGCTCCCGAGATGGGCAGGGTGGCTCGGCCACGGCCGCGAGCATCTCTCGGCCGACGCTTTCAAACATCGGATTCCGGTTCGGGAGCTCGTATAATATGTAATATAATGTCTTTGTATTCCTTTGTTCGTCGCTTTCTGTTCTTGCCTCTTTCATCTGCTGATAAACGACAAAGCGATTGCAGCCATAACGGACAGACTAGAGCAGTGGGGACTTCGAGAGAGAACGGGCTTTCCGCCCGCCCGCCACTGGCCATGTCGCAATTAACGATTTCACGATCCAGACGACTTCGCCCCATGACAATTTGGTGCAAGGAAAGATACATCGGAGTGAGAATAGCTCTAAAAGAAGCACGCATGCCCACATATTCCAAGAAGGGACCAAAGAAGCAATATTGAGTCTCCTGTTCTTTGTTTGCATATCCTTGCATGCCTGGGTATTTCTGTAGGCAGGTAGTCTTCACCGTGCGTCCTGGGCTCAGCCAGCTGCCCCCAAAACCGCCAGCGTTGTTTCATCTTCCAAGTTCACGGACCACCCCCTCTTCCTCTGACGAAGTCCAAGCCTCGCGCGAGACCAGGGATGGTCCCCAGTCCATTTGGGAATGAAGAACTTGAGAGTATTCTGCACCAAGTCCTCTTCTCTCTTATCAATCCTCACTCTCATTGTACGCACTCTGGGATACACAAACTATGTATATTCACCACGATAGTCCTCTCGCTCGCAGCCTCTCGAGGCCCCTTGCCCAGGCCCGCGATCGATCAGTAGTCACCCTGGAGGATATCGTTGCGGGGTCCTCACCTCCTCACCTCCTCACCTCCTCACCTCCTCCCCCTCACCTAAGTATCACCACGCACGTGAGACCAGCGAGACCAGCTAGGCGCAAACCTATCAAGATGGTGTGTGTGCCTCTTAATATACGAGGCCTCCTCTTCGAAGATCTTGCAGGATTACTTGGTGTGTATACCACATACCGCAAGTTATCTGTGCGCATGGATTATTTAAACACGGGCGCTTATTTCAGTGTGTGATTGTGAATTGCGAAGGAAGGCTGACATGACGCGGGTTAGCCAGAAGGCAGGTGAGTCTTGTCCTTTGTCCTGTAATGTGTGTGCGAATATCAGATGGTTGATGAGAAGTGAGCATGTGTCGTAAAACGAACGTCAACTGCATGCAAAAATTGGCACATTCGTCTCACTTTCTTCTGCACACTCGCTTGTGATGAAAGACCAATTCCATGACGTCCCAAAATCACAAGTCATGGCTCGTTGACCACAAACTGATTTAGCATATAAGTCCGAAGTTATACTTGTGTGGAAAATAAGCGCATATCTTCGACCTCAGATTGCAGAAATACACCAAAAACAGACTTCAGAAGAGACAGCTCATATACCAACAAATGCGATGGGCGGGAGGAAATAGGGAGGAAATAGGTTAAACGATGCGTATAATACAGCCATCAAAGGAACAAGATAATAGACAGCTTCATGAAAATCGGAAGCCGATGAACAAACAACAGACTGGGGCCTACACCCCGCTGCACTGCTGTGAGTGAGCAAACACGGGCACAGCCTGTGGACGATGCAGCGAGAAATGAGCGCTCGAGGCTCCGACTCGACGTTCTTGGGAAAGCATCGACTGAAGTGAGAGCACGTCCAGGATATGGCTTGGGGCAGACGGGTTTGCTCGAGATGACGGCCGGCTGCGGGCAGGGAGCAAACACTGATACTATGATAGATAGCTGCTCATCATCTCCACAGCCTCACCAGCAGTCGATACCAACTTCCAGTGTGGATGCATCTGCACGTCCTTTCTCTGCGTGTAGCCCACCTACATCTTTTTTTTCTTTTGTTGCAAGTCTCTCATTCTTCCAACCAGGCTCATCCGTTGTTCGAGTCCAATTCATTGCATCTTCCTCCTTGTTCTCGATCCAGCTCAATACCAACTTCGACACCCTTCGAGACGGTAAATGTAGATAGATCCGTTACGAGGGGATTTGCAGGACGTTTAAATGCACAAGGAAGGAAAACGATGGATGGGAGAAAATGTGTTCGTTCATCGCCTAGAAATCGAGGTCGATTTAAGCTTAGCGACAACAGTACAACGACATCGGGCAACATGCCGCACATTAATAACATCAACTACTCACTATTGAACCAGTGGTATAAATTGCTTAAAGCAAAGTTGCTAACCTGTATTAAGACCATCGTAGTCTACAAATTAGGAATATCTACAAACTCAGAATACCTACAAAATGCCCCTCCTTTCCCAACTCCCACGCAAGAAAATGAATACCTGCAAAATGCCCTTCCTGTCCCAGCTCCGACGCAAAAAAATGCAGCAGGTCTCTTTTCTCTACCAGATCAACAAAAGAAATCTATAGCTATGTCATGCCATTACTGTCCATTCACCCACTCGACTCCGCAACCTCCGCAAACCACTGCCTCAGCAGCTGTGCCAGCACTCCCGGCAACTCCTTCACGTCTCCGACAACAAGGTAGTATTGGAAGGGGAACGTATCCAGGTACCTCTCGATCTTGACATTCGAGGCACCCGTATACTCGTCCTTGACGAACTTGGCCTCCTTCAGATCCATGACGCTCTCGCCCTTCTTCTTATTCCGCACGTCGTCCACGATGATGAAGACAATCATGATGCGCTCCTCAATCGCCTCTCGGAGCAGTCTGCGGATTGGCTCGTGCTCGCTAGAGTCGCAGACACCATCCGAGATGATAAGCTCAAGCTGCCAAAGGTCGGCAGGCGCGCTCGAGGCCTTCGCCCTCGCCGCCCTGAACAACTCGATCGACTCGCGGATCAGCCTCGTGACGTCCGTCCTGGCCTGCTCGAACCCGAAGTTCTGGAAGACCTTCGGTCCCGCATCGGCCGAGAACGGAGAGTCAAAGTCGTGCGCCACCTTGACCGTCTCGCCGAAGCCGAGGACGCAGATCTCGCCGACCTCGAGCATGGACAGCGATTTCGAGACCATGGCGAGTGTCTCGAAGGCCAGCGACCCGGACCCGGACTCGCCCATCGATTTGGAATCGTCGACTGCGAGCATGATTTGATAGGAGCGCTTCGACGGTACGGAGCGACGCATCCAGATCTTGTCGCGCTTGAAGGAGGAAGCGATGTAGGGGATTATGCGCTTGATATTGAGGCGCTTGCCGGTACGGAAGTCGCCGCGCATCTTGGTTGCCAGCGTTGGTGCAAGGATCAGGCGGAGCTGCTCTGTAAGAGATAGGGAGAGATCGCGAGTCGAATTTTCATAATCGGTCCAGAGCTTGCGAGCAGATGCGGCGTCGCGGGAAAGTCCAATAGCACCGGAATCATCAATGTGAGTTGCTTCGAGTTCTCTGTCTACTTCCTCGACTTCCTCTTCGATGTCGACTGCCTGGTGAGGGATGTGGTGCTCTGGATCACGGTCTTCTTTGGATTGATGGATTGTAGCTCCGGCTCGACCTTCGTATGCATCAGTTGACTCTGGTTCGGCGCCTTCATTATCCTCGAGATCCATAACATCGTCATGATCGACATCATCGTGCTCAACCTCATCAGGCTGGAAGGCTTCTGGCATCTCCTTAGTCTCAGTATCGATAGCCATCGACTCATCAAGTGCATGAGCCTGCTCTTCCGTAGCTGTTCCAAGAGCTTGAGTGGCATCATCTTCAGCCTCCTCATCTTGAAGATGTTGGAACTCAGAAGCCTCATTATCGGTGTCCATAGGCTGCTCTTGGCCCTTCTCCTGTTGCTGAGGAGCATCGCGGATCTTGGTTTGCTGACGATGCCACTGTTCCAAAGCATCACCGAGCTTCTTGAAAGGCTGGGCATCGGAGGCATCTTGCGTCTCGTCGCTTTGAGTTGGGGCTTCGCCTTGTGCTTGTCTGCCCTTCTCGCCATCTTCCGCTGATGCTTCTTTTTGGTCGGCAGACTCGCCTCCCCCAGCGCCATCCTCGCGTTGGGATTTGCTTGAAGACTCCTTGTTTTCATCGGCATTGTTGTTGTCCTCTTGGTCTTCGCCCATGCCTTGTGCTTCACTTGGAACGGCCTTGTCTGGATCAGCCGTCGCATCGTCATCATGATCTTGTAGAAGATTCTCTTGCTCCTCAGGCTCTTGTTCGGCATCTTCACCTTCAGCCTTTTCGCCGGCCTCATTGGTATCCTCTCCCTCATTCTCCTCGTCCTTTTCATCAAGATCGATAACATCAAGCTCCTCTCCCATCTCTTGATCTTCTTGGTCTTCTCCACCTTTCTCCGGATTCTTATCATCACTCTCATCGACCTCATCTCCCTCCTTTGTTTCACCTTCCATATCCGACAGATCCTCCATTCCATCATCTTCATCATCCACCTCCTTTCCTTCCTCATCCTCTCCATCTAAATCCATATCCTCAGGAAGATCAAGTGCATCACCTTCGTTCGCATGTGGATCATGTTTCTCCACATCATCCTGCTGCTTGACTTCCTCGCCCTGCTCCACCCCAGCTTCTTCCTCCTCTTCTTCGCCTTCATCTCCCTCAGCAGCTTGCTTATCATTCTCCGTACCAGCAACTTGCTCATCCTTGCTTGCCTTACCCTTCGAATCATCTCCCTCTTGATCCTTCTCGGCCTGCTCTCCATCTCCATCCCACATCTTCTCATCAACAGCATTTGGATCAAGATCATCGACATCACCAGCCTCCTCATCCATCTCCTCATTGTCTTCCTCTTCATCTCCAGATCCTTCCTCGTCCTCTCCCTTTTCTTCAGCTTCACCCATCTCTCCTTCCATTTCGGCATCTGCCATATCCACAGCATCCTTCTCGTCTTCAATATCCTCTTTCTCTCCCTTGTTCGGCTCTTGTGCCAACTCAGAAAGGTCTTCATCTTCCTGAATATCCTTGCTGATATCCTCCGCACCCTCACCGTCACCAAGACCAGTGCCACCCTCAAGCTTGTCCGTCTTTCCTTCTTGGGAATCCGACTTTTCAGCTGGCGTGCAGAAGCCTTGGGAGGCAATTTGGATGAAAGACTTTGCCAACACATAAGTCATCTTACATGTTGCGCGATTGAGCTGTGCATATCTTGCAACCGACTGCTGGAGAAGGCGGAAATATTGCTGGATAATAGGCAGCGCGACAGCGAAAACAGCTCCTGCTACGCGGCTGGCTTCCGGATCATTCAGATCGAGAGATCGGAGTAGTTCAAAGGCCTCCTCGATTTGCCGCGTGATCTCGGGAGCGTACAGATACGTGATGTTGTTGCGGAGGGCAGTGTCGTTGTTAACAAACCAGACATGATCGTCCGTTGAAGTTGGCATTGTGGTGATAGAGTTCGACAGTTTCTCAATCGCGACGAGAATTGAATCAGAGATTTTTGACAACTTTTGGTCTAGTTCGGAGATATTTGCATTTCCTGTGCTTTGCGGCAGAGACTCAGACGTAGTATTGATCCATGGCAGGATTTGATGAAGGATGTAATGGAGACCTGGATGATTACCCTTCAAGAAATTGATATTCATCTCGAGGCCGTTGATTGCATCGTACACTTCTACATCCAACTCCAAATGAGTGGTAGATTCGACTCCTTCAGGTAACAAAGGCATCGTTTTGAACTTCTGCGAGAGAATATCGAACTTCTCAATCCACAAGTTCAAAACCTCGATAACATCATTATTAGTCTCCTTGCCAAGCTTGCTGTGTATGTTGACCAAGTCTAAAGCAACACGCAGGATGTTCGGCAACCATTTCACTGCTGTCTCATTTGTTGTTGAAACAGTTGCGTTCCTAATGTCGTAGGCTCCGGCGGACCAAACAGCTTCCGCCTGCTTGACTAAAACCCCGAGAGTGTCGGTGTTCGATATGGCGGCGGCGAGGCCATTTCTTTGCTGAAGAACAGCCTGGAATAAGCCTTCTAGAAGGCCAGCGCTGCGAGCAACCTCAGCAACACTCAGGTCTTCGTTATGTCCTCTAGTGGTGAGCCTGGCGCGAGGAATCAAATCCAGTGTTTGGTTGTAGTAGTAGTTGATTCCTGAGAAATCAAAAGCCTCTGATAATGGCAAGTTCTTCGTATTAGCCAAGACGACAGAAAGTGAGTCTTGCTTGTCAAGGGCACCGGTGCCTAAGTTATGCTTGATTCCCATCTCACGAAGCTCTTTGAGGGTCTCAGCAAAGAGTTTCCGTTTTCTCGTTTTGAGATGCTTGACCATAACCATATTCTCTTCGGTGAGCACTGATGGAGTAGCCTTCTGAAGCTCGGCTGTTGAGGTGATTATATTTGCGAGGAATGAATCAAGGTATTCGGAGACATCAAGTGCCGATTCTGGAATCTGGCCGGCGTCATCCATCATTCCGACAGTCTTCGAGGTATTGATGAAGCGTTTGCTCTTCTCGGACCATCGTGGAACATGGGTCTCGCAAATGGTCAATGCCTCCTTGTCAACTGCTGGAAGGGCTCGATGAGACACATTGATGACATTCTTGGCTGCATCCTCGGAGCCTTCTGGCAAGCCCTGCTTGAGGACTTGCTCCATCGGCTGACTCAGTAAGACTCTATACTTCCGAACCAACTTAAACAACTTGTGATGAGATCTCTTGGCACTGTCTCTCAGAGCCACAATATTGGTATCCTTCCAGCTGGCCAAGAGGATAACTTCTTTCATGGCCTTCTCGAGAGTAACACGTCCCTTGCGCAGATTCTCGGCAATTGGCTTCTCGTATCGTGAGTAAAGGCCTATGAAGTTCGAAATGGCATTTTCAATGATAAGCATAAGCGGATAATCGGTTGCAAGAAGCGCAAGATGCTTTTGTAGTTGCTTCAACATCTGCAAGCGCTGCCCATATTGCCCTTGAATGGCAGTAGCAAAATATGTCTCGAGGTCTTTGAGAAGTTTCTGAGCATACGTTTTCAGCTCTTCTTCAGAACCAGAGATCTCCAGTGGCGCGGCGACAACTACTTGGTAAGCAATGAACCACCAAGACTTTGCATCGTCATCACATTTATCATTTTCCATCTCGAACAGCTTGGCCCAAGTTGACAGCTCCAGACGACGCCAGCTAACGATGGTTTGAGTCAGCCTGTCATAAAGCTCAATGGCAGAATTAACCCGGCTAGCCCAACCGCCAAATTGCCATTCATGCATGAATGTGTGGACTTTCTCGACCTTGGTGATGATCTTAGCAAGAGGCTCAGTGTGGCGGAATTCGACGAGCTCCCTGCACGAAACAAGCACATCCTCAAGCGGCTGCATATGGCCAATCTCGTCAATAGCTTGAAGTTCCCGGAATCGAGCTTGAATTTGATGGATCAATTCCACTAGCTTCCGAGCCTCTGGCAGGTTGGGGTCCAGATAGAAATTGTAGGAGGTGGAAGTTGTGGTATCTGCATTCAAAGCTTGCAGCTGGTCATCTAGCAAAACCAATGCACCTGGCATAAGGGCACTGGTGACGCCAATTGTAGTAGATCTTCCGTCCTCATAAAACGAGGCATCGTCTTTCCACATAGTTCCTATACGAGATGCCATCTGGCGAATCAGAGACATAATATTGTCTGTTGGGACAGCTTGTTTTGTGAAGATTTCAGCATGCAGCTTTGCAAGAGCAATAGCTGTATCACGAGCTGCATGATGAATTGTTCCACCAATTGGCTTCGACTCTTCTTCATCAAAAGCTGGGAAGAGTTCGTTAAATTGCTCTTGATCCTCTTCATTTTCATCCTCGAAGCTGCCTTTGAAGCGGTAAAGGCCGCCCTTGAGCTCTGCTTCCTGTCGATCGAGCTCGAGACGTTTGCTCCACTGTTCGAAACAGTTGTGGAAAATGCTGTATATAATTTGACGATGGTTCACATCGAAATTCTCCGGGCCTTCGACATTTGAAATGGTGGCAATATGGGCGAGAACCTCTAATGGTTGCTCTACGCCATTGGAATTGTCGAATGAAAAGTCGCCGCCAAGGAAAGGTGTCATTTTGCTCAGAGCCAATATGTTCTTCGTATTGTTTGTTGCATCCTCGTTGACCATGCCCGCCATGGAAAGTCCAACTTGCAAGCATCGGAGCATGCTCACGAGAGGTACTGTCATGTCTCTATAGGCACGGAATCTCTCCGAGAACCGAGAAATGATCTGAATTACATTATTTTGAAGGAGTTTCAGCCCCTGAATAGAATCCTCGACATCGGAAGTGAGCTCGAAATAGAGCATGGCGTGTGGCCTTGCTCCCAAGATAGTGTTGATCAGATTATTAAACTCTCCTTGGAGCTCGTCCAACTCAGAAGTTGTTGGGCGGAAGACCTCTTGCAATGTCTTTGCAGGCTCGCCCAACTCCGCCAGCTCTTCTTCCAACAACTGGCACCGTAGATTGGAATTTTGTCCTGTAAGAACCGACTCGAACTGTTTGAGTGCTGAGATTTTGTTTTGAAGTGCGTGGTTCATCGCGACATGTCGCTGGCGTTCAAGCCTTTGCCTCTTGTCTGGATCATATGATCGGTCAGGAACGTAGAGAGTAAGAATACCAACAGCGAAATGGATCCAGGCCAGTGCTGAGTGCCCCACTTGATTTTCCGATTGTTTCTTCACGGCCACAATTGAAACTGTGGCAGGTATGAAGTGATCCTGAAGCACTTTTTGCAGTTGTGGTGGACAAGAGACGTCTTCGCACACCGAGATGAAGATTGGTGTCCGAAAAACCCCGGGAGTAGTCATGGCGTATGATGCCGGTGGATTAGTAGTAAATAGCTCATCTGCTCCTTCTCTGAATCTTTTACCAAGCTCCTCTCCATGAGCAGCCACAACCTCGACCATGAGATCAAATAGGTGTGAATTCATATCAACGAGATGATTTCTGTTGAAAGATGCGCTAGCTTGGATAACTTGATGGCCCAATATGGGTAGTTCGGCCTCCAACAATCGTAAAGAATTGAGCGTAACATCTCCAGCATTGTGCAATCTGTGGATGAGAGAAGCCGAGAATGAGTCCCGAATAGGCTGGAACTCTTTCTCAGAACCCCATAAGTAATCAATGCCCATCAGAGAGCGTGACGTAGCAGTGGCAGACGCCAAGTGCATCAGCGAGGCGGTTGGATAGCTTGCAAGGACAAGGATCTCCGGGTCCACTGACGCCGGATAATTGGTTTGATTGAAGTTGTGCAGGCGCATAATATCAAGAGCCTTGTATTGACGCAGACTCTCAAATTGAGACGTGAGATATGGAGTGACAGCAATGGCGTCTTTCGCTGCTTCGGCTTCAAGTGTGTCAAGTTCTGCGCTAAGAGTTCTGATCAAAGAACGTCCATCAACATCCGCTGTCAGAAGAAGTTGGTATGCCTTGACCAAAGCAGATACAATTCCTGCTAGCTGGCTGACGGAAATAGAAACCTTCCATCTTAAAGCATCAAACCTGGCTGCTAGCGCCCTCATCTCAACAAGCATCTGCAATCTTTCCGCCTTTGAGATGGGAAGTGGTCTGAACTTCAACCATAACTTCTCCATACTGAGACCAGTTGTTAACTTGAAACCCGAATCAAAGTCTTGTTGGAGTTTCTTCTGGATTAACTCGACGATATTGCTCGGGTAGGCTGCGGCGAGGTTCGACAACAAGTCATTCCCTATGGCGAGATGAGCATGGAATGTTGCTTCTTCGAAGTTGTTGCTGAGTGCTAGTCTATATGTTTCCCACCAGAATTGCATTACGGCTCTCAAAACGCGGTTATGAGCCTTCCATTCCGATGGAGATGCAACGGTTTCTTGCAGATGCCCATTGAACATCTTCAAGGTCGAATCCAAAAATTCAGCAACAGAGACAGTTGAATCTTTCCCCACAGCTGGAACGCGATCGCGAACCATAGATCGCTGCAGGCGGTTCATTTGGGACGGCTTCAATATAGATAGCGCGGTAGCTTGTGACTCTCTTGCATCTTGCGCATCAAGGACTTCCACCTTCAGATCCAGCACGTTAGCAAGCCAAAATGTCTGGTCTGCAGTCGCGGGAGATTGCCGGAGCAAGGACACCAAGGGCGAGTTGGTAAGCGTATGGATTGTCTACATTTATTATTCTATCAGTACATGCTCTATAAAAAAGATGGACTGCAAGGTCACTGACCTGCGACTCTTGGAAGCTTTCTGGAAGATCCAATGTTGCGGCGAGTGTATGATACATATGTCCCACAACTTGTGCCAGTGCTTGGCCATTTCCAGATTGCAGAGCCTCCAAATAATGAGCAAAAATGTTGATTGCCTCGTCATTTATTGACGATTGATTAACTAGGCCATTTTGAACTGCGTAAGCAAATCTTGGTAGCAACTCCATATCAGCTCCTGATAGATGGTCCAATGCTGCTTTGGTAAGTAACCCGAGTTGTCCCGAAGGATTCTCGCTTTCAAAGGCTCGAATGAAATTTCCGAATCGTACTTGAGACGATTCAAGTACCGGCAATATCTGTCTTTCTGTCCGGAGGTCGCCAGAAGATGTGTGTGCATCAAGGAATATTTCAATGGAACGATTCCTCATGGCTCTGGATAGCTCACCGTATCGAGGGTCCATAGTCATGAAGAGCCGGAAATTAGAGTGTGGCTTTACAAGCTTTGGTTCTCCGTCTGGATTGCAGTGCTCATTGATGCTCAGCAGACCGTTGGGTTCAAGCAAGGAGTTCAATCGATCAAGAACTGAAGAGCTGCATAGATTAGCATTATCGAGAACAAGCCACTTGCCTTCCTCAAGAGCCTTGACTAAAACACCATCAACCCACTCGAAACGAGCACTTTCGATCTTGCTCGGATGATCAATGAAATTTTGGCATATATTCAAGAATTCATCAAGCTGTGGAAGCGATGTCTTCTGATATAGCGACGCTAATGCCTGTAGGATCTTGGCATAGTAGTTTGCTGAGTCTTGGCCAGCATTCTTGCACCAGCCTAGGAGTTCAATGGCCTCAGACGGGACATCTCCTGGGAAAGACGATAGGACTCTGGCTTCCAAGAACATCGATAGCCTTTGCAGGAAAGAGGCAGATGCACGTTGAGGATCCAATTGCTCGAAACCTCCAACTAGATCCATGGTGTCGATATCGGAGTTGAGTGGGAAAACCACCAGCTCAGCGCCAGCTGCTGCCGCTACATGTTTGATGAGAGCGCTTTTGCCTGAGCCTGACGGGCCCACCAGTATGCAAGGCATATTTTGTTTGACGCACATCATGACAGACTCCAGCTCAGCAAGATGCTGCCTCATGTCGGCGACTGGAAATGATAGCCGTTGAATGAGCTGATTTCGCGGCAGATAGGCCATGCCAACTTGATATGCATCTGAAGCGAGGTTTGGAAACAGATGACGGAAAGGAATATCGTAACCAAAGACCTCAGTAAATATCCTGTCGACTTGTTCCCTATCCTTCGGTGTACGGAATCTCTGACGGAAAATGAGATTTAGGAAATCGGCGGGACTACCCGCACCTAAGAATGGATCTTCTGATGTTAATAGTTGGAGCCATCGCAGAGTATCACGAAGATTGAACTCCCAAGGGCCGCCTTGCGAGCCAAATTTGCGCCTATAGATAACTTCTTGCTCCAAAGTGGACACGAATGCAATCACGTTAGCCATGATCGCCTCGTCCATTGATGGGAAATTGTGCTTGCATATCAGCCTCAAATCATCATTTCTAAACACGTCAGCATAGACAACAGTAAAACGGTTGACAAAGGAACTTGGCAGGCCCTTGCGACCACCGCCTTGATGATGAGGATTTTGAGCCGCAAAAACAGAGAAGTTCGGATGGCGCTTGAACGTCTGATCCAACTCGGATATGTAGACTTCTCCTCTGTGATCGAGACACGCGTTGAGACCCTCAAGGACAGACTGCGATGCCAGGTTCATTTCGTCAAGAAGCACCCAGTCACCCCTTTGCATTGCTTGGAGGAAAGGTGCATCGCGCCATGCAAAGTTTCCTGCTTCAGCTCCCTCGACAGGAACATCTGAGCCAAAGAGGTCCATTAGATCGGTCTGCTCAGACAAGTTGATACGTGTCAATGGCTTGCCGATAACCTTGGCAAGGGCCGCAATCAAGGTCGTCTTTCCAACACCAGGGCTTCCTTCGATGAGTATTGGCTTTTGCACCTGCAGGGCACGCACTACACGCATCGCGTTCATCTTGGTAGTGGGAGCGTCGAAGGCAAAGCCAGCATCTGGAAGGGAGGCCGCTGTCTTTAAAATATTGAAGCTTCCAAATGTCAACGATGACTCCATGTTGGTAATGTTGACGTGAGCAAAGTAGATGGACGAAACGTCATGGCCCAGAGAACTGCTGAGCTGGCGGAGGCAATTTGCTCTCTCTTCCATAATGCTGTCTGGACTGATGGCAAGTAAAGCAGCAGGGTTGGCGCCAAGAGTATCGATATAAACCATAGCAGCACCATGTAAAATAGCATAGTACGGGTCTGAAGATTGGCAGCCATTGACGAATCGAATCCAAGCGAGAAGATCTCTGATGGAGATTGATTGTGCCGAAGAAGATCGATATTCATTTCCAAACCATTCTGCGAAGTCAACCATGGCTTTTGCGAACTGTTTCGTTGACGCATTAAGCTTCGATTCAACAATTTGCAGAACATCTTCTATTTCAGAGAGGGAAGGCACCCAAATCTCCGTGAAGCGGTTACGTAATGCAGGAGACAACTCTCGCTTTCCATAATCGCCTCCAGGATTCATTGTCGCGAAAAATTGGAAACCATCAGTTGCTTGGACAAAAGAGTCGGTTACGCCCTTCTCAGCAAGCAGCATAGTGCGGTGAGGCTCGAGTACAGAGTTCAGTCGTTCCAACACCGAATCATCAGCCAATGAAATCTCATCCAGCAAGAAAAATTGGCCATTTCGCATCGCCTGGACAAGACTTCCATCAGACCATTCGAATAACGCCCTGGCCTTGCCTTGTCCATCGGTGATGCTCTGCCGAAGTTCTGAAGGGATAACAGAGGCTTGATCTGGGCCCAAGTTGCTATAAGCAACAAGGAGAGATTCCACGTCCCCTGGTGTTGAATCTACCTCAATATTTAAGCCACGAAGAGCAGCCAATAGGTTGGCCTCTAGCTGGTTTAAGACAGCTGCGCGGTTTCGGATGGGCCGTTGTGCCCCGATCAGATCTCCAGTCTCCGTATTTTGATGGGCATTGACCATATGAAGTTCTTTTCCGAAAGCCTCAGCGAGCATCTGGCAGACGGTAGTCTTACCGCAACCAGTCTCTCCAACCAGCAAGACTGGCTCGTTATGCCGTATGGCATGCGAGACCAAAACGTATAACCTACGCATGGCTCCAGTCCATACAACGCCTTGCTGATTTGAAGTCTGGTTATGCAGCTGAATCTCGGGCGAAGAGGCGGCACTATACAGAATATTTGGATCAATCTCGACTTTCATGACCTTTTCGATGATCTCTTTCACAGCTTGTCTTTCCTCTGGCTTACGAACTCTCTCGCCTAATAGCATGTAGCCATTGGCGGCCAACTGCTCGCGATTATCAGCACCACGCAATGCCCATCTAAAAAGATCTCTGAGCGTTGCAAAACTGTCCTTCTGCTCAAATAGACGATTGGACTGGCGAAGCCTTGACAATTCTTTATAGACTGTAACTATTCTCTTACAATCAGAAGGTGCGGTATCTCTGCTACGATTCTCCAAGATATACTCGAGTTCATCTTCTGGGATATCGTCGAAATGCAACTCCAAAAATCTGTTTCTGAAAGCGCGAGAGAGCGTCTTTCGTCCGCCATATAATCCTGGGGGATTCTGGGTAGCGAAAAGCATGAAATTCTCATGTGGCCGAACGATTTCCTGCGTTTCTGGAATAAGAAGCTCTCTGTTGTCGTCAAGCAATCTGTTCAAAGCTTCCAAGACGTCTGTCGGCGCTAAGTTCAGCTCATCAAGAACAATCCAGTGACCCTCTCGAAGTGCTTGAACGAGAAGGCCTTCCTGAAATTTCAATTGTCCATCAGTTCCAGACACGTAGGTGCCAAGATACTCCTGCAGATCGGTGTGCTCATGATTGTTAATTCTGACGAATTTGTTGCCACTGAACTTGGCTAAATATTCGATCATGCTGGTCTTACCAGCTGAAGTGGGACCTTGAACCAGTACTGGAAATTTTCTAGTGGATGTAGCACGAACAAGATTCAGCATGTTGCGCTCCACAAAAGGTGTGATGATATAATGCGGTTGCTCTTGCGGTGTTTCACGCCCTTGAAGCATCCAATATTGCCGGTCCCGCTTCTTGTTTGTGAATCGGACATATTGTCTGCCATCTTCTGGATGACGAGGCGTTTGAGCGAGAAGAGCTTGTGGGTTGCCATGGCTATCCAAGAGATGGTGATTGATGAGGGGCATGAGCATCTTCTCTGATTCTCTGTTGAGCAGAGTCAAGAAGCCCATCGAAAAACCTTCGTATAATGCTCTACGAAGGCCATATGAAGGAGCAATTTCCGTAACATAACTCAACACCCGAGTCAACGTACGTAAACTGAAATGAGGAACCTGATTGGCTCCATCGACCAACTGCTTCTCATCTGCGAGGCGCTTTGTGTTCATATACAGACGCGCAACGTCATGAGCAGCACGCTCGTCATTACTGCTTGAGCCTTTGAGATAGACTTTTATGACCGCCAGGAGATCATCCAGATTCTTGTCCGGGCTGTCAACATATATCTCAGTAAATCTTGATCGCAATCCCATCGGTAGGTCTCTCTTGCCAACATCGGTTGCTGGGTTCATGGCACCAAATATTCGAAAGTTCGGATGTGCTTGAATTCGTTCAATCTCGCCTGTCTCGGAGAGAAGGATCGACGGTTTACTACCAGAACCACTGTGAAGAAGATCCGCAATGCTCTCTAGTGTATCTGGCGATGCCAAGTTGATCTCATCGAGCAATACCCATTCACCGTTCCTCGCAGCTTTGACGATGTTGCCTTCGACAAATGTGAAAGCAAAGCCCTTTGAGCCACCAGACAGCTGTACATCGAATTGTTCTAGACTTTGTGAGAATCTTTCCCAGCGCGGCTTGAGGTGCAGTAGCGATTGAAGCTTTGATTCCGTCTTCCTCCTTTTCATCGGTGCTTCTGATGCATCTCTCCTCTGGGCATCATCGAGCTTCGCAAGATCAGATATTATCCGATCAAACATTTTTGGCGCCTCCCTCCATAATTTGGAGGCCTTGCTCCATTGGCCTTTTGCGACACACTTGCCGATCGACTCAAGATACTTCTGGTTCCTACTAGCAGAGATGCCAGTACCCGCAAACAGGTCATCGAACTCCTCTTTCAAGGGTATGGCGAGACTCCTGACGTTCACGGGCTTAAAACCTCCAAGCAAATCACCGACTTCACTCTGTTGTGACAAATTGACAGCAGTGAGCTTATACCCAAGCGAATCTGCAAGTTGTTGGATGACAGTCGTTTTACCGATACCTGTCTCACCAACCAGCAAGACAGGCTCGGCCATTTTCAGGGCAACACCAACTTGCTCTAAGAGTCTCTTTGCATGGGTTGTATTGGCAAATGGCCGTTTCTTGGCTGCTTTGCTAACACGATTCGACGTATGTCTTTTCGGAATGCGAACTCTGCCTATTTGAAGTTGTGATTCACCATCTTCGAGGCGAGGGATGTGAGAATCAAAATAGTGGCTCGCTCTCTGGGGAGGAATGTGCATCTCCTCGGCGATTGCTGTGATGACAGCTTTTCTGGCTTCCTCAGTCTGCAAGCTGCTCGCAAAACAGTCCGCGGCCTCCATAAACATCTCATCTTTCGTTCCTTCAGTGATAGGTTCTTCGCCAGTCCTTGATCCAGCAGCTAGCAGAACAGCTTCCAGGCGCCTACACCACTTCAACAAGTCGCGAGGGCTGATGGGACGACCAAGAGCAGTTCTGCTCTTCGAGGCAAACGCCGGGTTTTGAGCAAGCATATAAACACGCTCGTAGACTGTAATTATTCCAGGGAGAAACTTGTGCAATATCGGATATGTGCCATCTATGATTTCCTGGAATTCTTGCCGGCTAGGAACCTTCACAGGGACTCTGTTCCATAGCCTTGCTCCTAGAATATGCATTGCAGGAGGATTTTCTTGCCCATTCATATTCAATGACGTCCGAATGCTTGCAATCAGACGGAAACCTGGAGCTGCTCGAATGGTCTCTCCTCGACTGGGAATCAACAGTTCGCCTCTCTCGATTAGGGGTAAAATAACACTTATTACTTCATTGGGCGCGCGATCAAGATCTTCAATGAAAACCCAGCGGCCTTCACGGATGGCTGTAGTCAGCACACCTGCACGCCATGTAAAACTCCCGGGTGTTGAGTCTGTCGCATACATGCCAATCAGCATCTTTGCATCCGTCTGTTCATTGAGATGTAATGTAACCATCGTGGATTCCCTTCCTAGTTCACGAGCAAAATCGTTTACTAAGGAAGTCTTGCCAGCTCCAGAAAGGCCATGTAGGAGGATTGGAGAATTCGAGAGAAGAGCTGTGGCAAATTGCTCCTTGTTGTGGGCGGTGGTGCTTGTGGTAATAAGAGAGGAAGGACTCGAAGGTACACCGTCCGGGCGTGGCAGGAGCACTGATCCATATCTAACAACGAGTGGCGACAATCCTTCTGGGCGTAATAGATGCTCTTCTGATTGTGAAGATTGCATGGCAAGACGCATCGCTGCTATATCTTTCGTCCTCCGGTCTTCGTACAGGCTTAGGAATCCGTAGTCGATCAATGTTCCATCATAATCTCCCATAACCGAGTCCTTCTTGCCTACATGGGCCTTCAGAATCTCCTCCAACTTCGCATCTGAGGCTGACAATAGCTGGGCCAGTATCCTCGCCGCCAGATATCTGACTGCCCGATTGTCATGTTGTAGTAAATTTTGTATCTTGCTTGCCGAGATTAATCGTGAATATAGCGGCTTATCAAAATTGAGGAGACGGAATGCTGCAAGGAGCAATGGTTGCAAGCCCAGCTCCGTTAACTCTAATATATCGCTCGAAGAATCATCCGACAAATATCGTAAACTTTGATCGCATGTCGGATCGCCTTGAACGGCAAGGTATTTCCGCAGGAAAACGTCGAGATGCGGGGCAAATGGTAGAATCCGCGCAAAGGCTTCGACAACGCTCATATCCTGCTCTTTTCCTTGCTTCCCCTCTATCCATCGTGAACAGGTATCTGCAAAAACATCCTCGAAACGCGCGAAAAATCGTGTCGTCAAGCGCGGCATCACCGCCGCCGTAGCTATCGCATCGAGAAATCGAGGCGAGTCTCCGAGGCGTATTATGTCGACAATCTCAGCCGGTAACTCCTCCAAGACTATCTGGTCCTGCAGGACGGCCTGCTGCCCCTTGAACATGTTCACTTCGTCCATGGCGTGTAGTTGGACGTTGTTGCAACTTCCAGGAAGTTGTTATCGATCGCCTTCTCACTCCCAACTTTTTTTTGTGAGAGGCAGTCGAAAATGCGTGCACAGACCATCACGCGGCCGCACCCACCATGAGGAAAATGCGCTAAGGTCTGAGCGAGCCTCGAATTTCTTCAAGCTGCGCGTGTCGACTGCTACAGTACGAATATCTCAACTACGTCCTCCCTCACACACCTCACGATGTCTTTAACCTGCCAATTCGCGGCGAGAAGTGCCGTCCGATCTTTGAGAGCTGCGGGAGGAGCTAGAGTCGCAGCTGCGGCCGTTGCACAACGGAGATGGAACTCGGCGGAGGCATCGGCAAACCCAAAGATCTCTACGATTGTTGATCAGATCAGCCAATTGACTCTTCTCGAGACCGCCGACTTGGTTTCCAGCCTCAAGGTGAGACATGCCCTCTCTCAGAGTCGGTGGTGGTGACTCGGGCTTAAGGAGCGCTTCCCGCGCTCCTTGGCCGTGGTTCAAACGCTCAACGCAGCGATATCTATGTTCGTCCCCGGCATCAATACATATTACTAACTTGTACTTTACAGTCCCGCCTGAACATCCCAGATATGCCAATGGGAGGCTTCGCTGCCGCTGGTCCAGCTGCGGCAGCCGCCCCAGTCGAGGAGGAGGCCGCACCAGTACAAGCCGAGAAGACCCTCTTCAACCTCAAGCTCGAGTCCTTCGACGCTGGCGCAAAACCAAAGGTCATCAAGGAGATCAAGAGCATGCTCGGCCTCAGCTTGGTGGATTCCAAGAAGTTCGTTGAGTCAGCGCCAAAGATGATGAGGGAAGCTGTGCCAAAGGAGGAGGCCGAGAAGATTGTGGAGCTGTTGAAGGGATTGGGCGCCAAGGTTACCATGGAGTAAATGGGTGCGAGTATATATCTGGAAGGCATCATGTTGGAATAGAGGGGAAGGGTACCATCTGGGGAGATATTGTACGATTACTAGAGGGGTGTATAAAATGTACTTCTCTTCAAGCTTCAGCAATCGGTGTTCCTGTGTTTCTATGTCTTGTGATATTTCATGCTGCTTAGTTGATGTGGAAGCAGGCTTGTGGTTTTCAGTGTGGTCCTTTTTGCCAGTCATTGCGCATCTCGATGCAAGGCATGTCTTCTTTTAGATATAATGTGCCATTCGAACCAGGGGTAAGTGTACATGCAGAGGCAGGAAATTCATCAGTCTAATTGATACCTCCAGCCATGAATGTGACCTTGCAGCATGATAAGTATAGTAGCTTGATCGAATATTGGGTCGAGTGGTGATCTTTATTTAGCCTTTCAACCTTTGACTTTGTACGTCGGTAATGAATATTTTACATCTGAACCTCTTACTCTATTTCGATTAGTGCTAACCAGCCTAACCTGTACCATTAGTAATTACTAGCCACGGCCATAGCACTTAATTAAACAGCTATATATATAGATTTATGATATCATTTAATATATGGGCTGCGTCCCATATTTATTGTAAAATTTAAAACCCTTTTAGATCTTTAACTGAAGCCTGTGTGTAAGGGCATGAGTTGCTAATATAGACTGGTCAAACTCAAAATAGACAACAATAAGAAGGTCTTGTGGTCTAGTGGTATGATTCTCGCTTAGGGCTCACCCTGAACACGATTGCGAGAGGTCCCCGATTCGATCTCGGGCAAGACCCTTCATACAATTGTTTTTGCATTCTGCATTCTTACTTTTGTTGATTTAAACCTTTGCGATGCATAGCTGGCTGTCTTCACTTTAGCAAGAGCTGATGCCGAAGACGTCCCAGTGACAGTTCTGCATGAACGAATCTAGCCGACAAATGGATGAATATTTAGGCGCCTTTTGCTTGACGTGCTCAGCGAACCACGAGTCTACGACTCTGCATAGTTGTATATTTCTTGAAAATTTAAAGAACAGGAACACAGATTATAGTTTCGAGCATTCTTCTAAGGCATACATACCCGTCTACGTGCCTTGATGTCCATCTGTGGGCGATAGCATAGGCACAATCTTTCCTATTCGAGGCATTCAAACCGGCCCTCGACTCATGCTCTCTTGCCCTTGTCCCGCGGCGCGCGGAAAAACATCACCCCTAGGAAGACCCTGATCTGCTCACGGTACCTGTCCGCCATGATATCCCGAGTCCCGGCTCCAAATCCTCCGTTCAGCGCCGAACGCCCAAGAAATTGTTGAACCCACAAGCCGCTTCTGATCGCCGCAGCAGAAAGTCGCCCTCACGACCCCACACTCCCCTCGCCGCTATTCCCCCGAGCACAATAATAATCGGACCATTTCGCGTGACTGTGCATCTCGAGATCTCCTCTCCGTCCGCCCTTCCCCGCAATTGCGCGATACGACAAAAAGGTGGCCACTGGGACGTAGGAGAGAGTCGACTTGTTTCTGGCCCTCCTCAACAACTTTGTCTGAAGCACCATCAGCGCAGGATTCACGATGTCCGCCTCAGGAAATAAGTTCACGTCGCCGGCGTTCATCAATGGCATCTACATTCCCTCCGGCCTGCTCATTGCCGGCTGCTTCATCGTCAAGCAGGAATGGCTTCCTTACGCTGTTGCCGTGTCCCTGGTTCTCGGTGGATTGAAGGTGTTCAAGAGCCGTATGTTATACCGCGTCTCATTGTTTAAATCAGACTATGAGACGCCATAGAAGACATAGTTGAAAATGATTGCTAACATTATGTGTAGAAGAGAAGCCAGTCCTCAAGCCAGACGTCTTCCAGGACTTTGAGCTCAAGGAGAAGACCATCATCTCCCACAATGTCGCCATGTACGTCCCTCCCCCTCTCCATCTCTCACAAGAGACCACTCACTAACATCCCATGTACAGCTACCGCTTCGCCCTCCCAACTGCAACATCCATCCTCGGTCTCCCAATCGGCCAACACATCTCCATCGCCGCCACCCTCCCCACCACCACCGCAACCGGTGAGGTCGTGCAGAAAGAGATCGTCCGCTCCTACACCCCCATCTCCGGCGACCACCAGCCCGGCTACTTCGACGTGCTGATCAAGTCGTACCCGACGGGCAACATCTCCAAGCACATGGCGACGCTGATCGTCGGGCAGACGATCAAGGTGCGCGGCCCCAAGGGCGCCATGATCTACACGCCCAACATGGTGCGGCACTTCGGCATGATCGCCGGCGGCACGGGCATCGCGCCCATGCTGCAGGTGATCCGCGCCGTGATCCGCGGCCGCGCCGCCGGCGACAAGACCGAGCTCGACCTCATCTTCGCCAACGTCAACCAGGAGGACATCCTGCTCAAGGAGGACCTCGACGAGCTCGCCGCGAGCGACAAGGGCTTCCGCATCCACTACGTCCTGAACAACCCGCCGGAGGGATGGACTGGCGGCGTCGGGTTCGTCACCCCAGAGATGATCCAGAAGTATCTTCCCAAGGCGGCGGATGATGTTAAGATCCTGCTCTGTGGCCCCCCGCCCATGATCGCCGCGATGAAGAAGGCCACTGAGGGTCTGGGCTTCAAGAAGGCGAAGCCGGTTAGCAAGCTCGAGGACCAGGTGTTTGCCTTCTAGACGGATGATTGATTAGAGGAGAGATGGAAGGGACATATGGATGTGTCTGGATGGAAAAGCGAGGTGGACCTGGGCTGATGGTGTTGTGAATCCTCTTGTGCCTGATGGCAGAGGAGTGATGAAAGTGCACCAAAATGTACTCAGTATATATAATGTAGTGAGTAAATGAAAACAAACGGCCAATCTCTCGCATCCCGTTCCTATCCCACATGCATTTCTGAAATCGTCTTCCTGTCAAAAACGTCGAAATATGAACCACATTAAACCCCTCGTCATCAAAACGAACGAGCCGTCTATTGGTGCTATAACGAGATAGAAGTGCGATGAGTCCCAAGTGTTTGTTGTGCGGTGCAGTGTCGAAGCAGAATTTCGAGACTGTCTGTGGAAACTAAGCATTTCATGCGAAAGCTCCGAAAGTACGAATTGGGAAAAAGGTGGGAGATTTGTTTGTCGTGATGCTTTATATACATGAACAAACCTCGCATCTTTAATATGCGACTCTTATACGTAGCTCTATGATCTATCTGCTTTCGGCTTTCTCCCCTTTCCAGGCTTTCCTCCCCGGTAGTGAAAGTCGTCCTGCTATAAATATCCATCAAGTCCCCAAGTCACCTTAGACCTCTACGTTTCTCTTGCCTACAGCAATTCCTGCTGTCCTACCAACAATTCATCGTCAACACTCACTCGCCGCCAGGCATTGAGTGGCTACACATGGGGAATCCGACGGTGAGGTTGAAGACCATCTTATTCGATCTAAGCAACCACACATATCATCTATCTGGACCTGCATCCAGTTCATTATCATCTACATCAACATCCCGAACCAAAACGGCCCGCCTGTACACCCATCCCCCATCCCTTGCCCAATATTTCCCTTTCCCTTTCCTTTTCCTTTCGTACAACATCACATCCCCCCCTCTCCCCACCACCTACAAGAAGGCCAAGAACCCAGCAACCCCCATCACGCCCGCCGCGACCCTCCCCCCCACGGCCACCGCCGCCGCCGCCGCCGCCGTCACCGACGCCGTCGGCCTCGCCGTCGTCAACGTCGCGTTCTTGCTCGGCGCAACCGTGGCGCTGGAGCTACCGGCGCTGCTCGCGGTCTTCGGGGGCGCGACGGCGGTGCTGGAGTTCGCGACGGCCGCGTCGGGCAGGCTCAGCGTGACGCCGGCCGAGGCGCACAGCTTCGTGGCGACGGTGATGGTCGTGGCGATGTCGGCGGCGGAGCAGGTCGTCTTGACGACGGCGGTGAGGCCCGTGATGAAGGAGGCGTCGGCGCAGGCGCAGGCGATGTCCGTGCCGCAGGTGCCGGAGGCGAGGGCGGTTGTGGCGGGGGCGAGCTGGGGGAGGGTCAGTTTGGAGATGGGACGGGGTGTGGAGTGGGTGCGAGGCGGGTTGGGTTTGGGTTCGCGGAATATCAAGGGGGGGATGCGGAGGGATTGAGGAGAGGAGAGGGAGGAGAGGACGTACAGCGCAAGCTGGGAGTTGGCTCAGGAGGGACAGGTCGGGAGTCTGGGCGAAGACGACTGGGGCAGCCAGGGCGGCGACGAAGGCGATGCGTGAGAATTGCATATTTGCGGATATGGATATGGATACGGACGGAGATTCGAGTAGCGACTGGTAGGTGCAGTATCTGGAACGATTGAACGCTTGAACGATTGACGGATTGACGGCGGAGGAAATTGAAAAGCAGGTGTTACAACAAGTGAGTCTTTACAGTGTTCTTACAGATGATGCTTCCAGCTCGTAGTATCAGAGTCTGGGGGGGGAATACTTATAAGTATAGTGCAAGCTGACCTCGTCAAAGCAGGGACCAAAGCCCAGCCACTGGGGTTCTTCTTGCTGATCCTGTCTGACTTCTATACGCCCTATCCGGACAAGAGTTGCACTTGCATTCCTCGCCCAGACCGGAAGAAGGGCTGGTAGAGCATGTATGTACCTACCTATGTACTCTGGTGTACATCTGGGGAAGTCGAGGCTGTGCATGGATGTGGATGTATGTACATAGATGTGGCGTTCGGCAGGATTCAGGATCAGGATCAGGATCAAGCTCAGGATCAGGCTCAGGATCAGGAGAGAGGCTTGGCGAATGCAAGGAGGGAGCGTGGTGTGATTGGGTGTTGGATGATGGATGCAGACGTGAGAATGCAGACATGAGAGGGGGGCGTGGCGGGCTTGGCTGGACAATATTGATTCAGAGTTCTGACGCATGGCTCGCTTTCAAACACATGTTGGAGGGTAGAGCAGGAGGAAGAGACGAGAACGGAGGATCGAGAGAAGGAGGAGGAGACGACGACAGAACACATCCATATGCACATACACATTCCATGTACAATGAATGTATGTACGGAAAAAGCACTCTACTCCGCACTCCTCCAAGCTCCGTACTCTACCATGGTACACTCGTAGTATGGAACGTTCCGACGATTACTCAGTACCTGACAGCGATGCGGGGAATGTGGAATGTGGAATGTGGAATGTGGAATGTCGAATCCGGTTGGTTGCAATTCCGGGTCTAATTTGGAGGCTGGGACTTGGCTGATGGGGAAAGATCCATTCCTGCTATTTTGAGTCTTGGACGTTACGTGTGCATAGGTACACATGTACTCATTGGTACACATCGGTACCTACAGCATATCAAGGCTCAAACACATGGCTTCGATTGGAAACGGTCCGGCTAAAGCGTTTACGGAGTACGACTCGGAGGCGATGCGGGAGTGCGAGACGGCGAGACGGCGAGACGACGAGGATTCAACAGAAGATAAGCAAGCATGAGGTCTTATTGATATGTATGTATGTATATACATATTATATTCTACCCGACTCCGGCAATGGCTGGGCCTGGGCGTGGGCAACGTGTGCTTTCTCTCTTTGGCACGAAGAGAAGATGCATGGCGCAGCATACGAAGTACCTATCCTATCTATCCTATTAATATCGAGCCGCAGTGGAGAGTGCTGAGTGCTGAGTGCTGAGTGCTGAGTGCTGAGTGCTGAGAGTGTCAAACAGAGAGCATGGACATACATAACATAGCGACCGAAATGGAGGGCTGTGGTGTACATATGTAGCTATACGGCTATATACTACAGCTATATACTACAGCTATATACATGGTTGTTCCCCAGGTTTGCAGCGGAGATGGCATCGAAAGGGGTATTGGCTCCTTGCAACAGTGCCCAAGTCTGCATGACAGGCTGACCACAGCACACTATTGCTATTCCACATATGTAGGTGTACAGACCATTGGAACTGCACTGCCACTGCCACTGCCACTGACGATGCAACTCTCTCTATCGAACGTGGACGAGGTTGACTCGTTCTGTCAACATCAACTATCAACTACCAACTCGTTCGAGATGAGGCTCTGAGGCTCTGTTCCCCCAATAGGTACTGCAGTATAGGTAGGGATCTTTATCTTCATCTGTATCTTTATCCCGTCATTATTGATTATCTGATGCTGTTTAAAGGCCGTGTCGCACCTGAAGTATCTATTCGTGCTCTAACTTCTACATTTGCCTCGGTTTAATATTACTGCTGAGTAGTACTGGCTGTCTCTTAAGAGCAAGAGCACACTTTACTTCGTCGCTGCTGTCGCGTCATCCGCCGACAGCGACATCAAGCCATCATGTCCCGTATCTTCTCCTGCGATGTCTGCTCCGAAGAGATCTCCGCAGAAAGGCCTCGCATTCACTGCGAAGTATGTCGCTCGTACGACCTCTGCGCCAACTGCTTCGTATGCGAGAAAAGCAGTCGAGACCACGAACCGGCACACGCCACCATGCTCTTTCAGATGAGCGGCTACGTCCCGAGACCACCACCCGTACCTCCACGGCCTGCCCTCCCACAACGCCCTGCCGCAACGCCCAGCCCGGCTGTCCAAAGACGGCCGGTTTCTATGCAGGTGCCACGGACAGCGTCTGGCCCGTCCGTGTCTCCGCCGCCGCAAACCAACTATCAGCCTCCGTCGGCCAGTAGCCCACCCGTGTCTGGCCCGCAAACATTCTATCCGCCGCCTCCGTCTTCCGCATCGGCAGCGTCATCTCGCTCGACCGGGCCATCTCCTGCGCCACAAGCCTCGTATCCACCGCCTCCATCGCAACCTCCTCGCCCCTCTTCCACCTATGCCGGCCCTCCTCCCGCTCCCGCTCCCGAGCCACAGCCGGCCCCGACTCAAGCCCCGCCCACCGGCTCCTGGGGCCCGCTCTTCAACGGCCAGGCGCCCACAGCGCTCGGCATGGCCTTCTTCGGCACGCTCTTTTCCTGCCTCGACACCGACCGCTCCGGCCTGCTGCGTCCCGAGCAGTACTCGGCATTCCTCGACGTCTGCGGCTACACGGGCGCCGAAGACGTCTGGAAGCACCAGATGTCCAAATCCGTGTTCGGCTACAGCCGCGAGGACCTGGCCGACTACGAGCTGAAGCAGGCCTACACCAACTTCTCCATCGACCACCAGGTCGCGCCGCGCCACAACGCGACCCCGAACCAGGACTTCAAGAAGTGGACCGCGGGCCTCCGGGGCATGCTCGGCGACGTGCTGCCCGGCGCGCTCCCGCCCTTCAGCGGCGGCATGATGCCGATGCTCACGCGCCAGGGCTTCGTCGACATCTGCACCATCGAGTTCCTGCACGACCCGGCCCGCGGCTGGACGTACGCCAAGGCCGCCAGCAGGCGCTACGCCGTCTGGCGCGAGTGGGGCGAGGTCCCGCGCAGCGCGCTGCCGGACGTCGCGCCGCCCGAGCTGGTCAACCGCACGAAGCTGATGCAGCTGCAGGCGCAGGCGCGCGCGCAGGAGACGCTCGATGCCACGAGGGTGCAGATGATGTTGGAGAAGCAGGGCAGGGATGCCGCGCTGGACATAGTCTCGGATCGTCGGTATTATCGGTGAGGTGGATGAGGGCGGCGGGGTGCGGAGTGCGGGCGTGGAGTCTGGGGGGCTTTGGGGTTGACGAGGGGGTTTTTATTGGGGAGGTTTCATTCGCATCGCAATCTCTCATGTGCATGTCTTTTCTCTGTGTCGCGCGGATGGACATGATTTAGCATCTTATTGACCATACGTCCCATTTATTTTGGACAGCAAGAGCGGCGCAAACAGATCTGCTGCGCTCCCCCGCGCAGTCCCCTACGATTCCGAAGGGCAAGGCTAGATTCTCTACAGATAAAGCATCTTCATAGCGAAAGAAGGCCACGATTCTTTTCTGGCACAATGGAAACTCACAAGATCGCGTCTCGACCGCGCCTGAAGATGCCAGCCTTCCTCGCTAAACCCCATCTCTCAAAACAAGGATGCTCATGCACGTGACGCGCAATGCATTCTCACATCAGCTCTGGATGGATGTCAGCCACGCCCTAAATCTATCACCATCACTTCGACATTCTTCCCAATCCCAAAATCCACACACAAACACTCCAAAAGAACTCCGCTCGTCCCAACTGGCAACCCCCTCCCAAAAACACCGTCCTCACGCGCCCCAACCCTCGCCCTCCTCTCCTCCTCGCCGCCGCCTGCACCATCGTCCCGCCCATCCGCAACGGCACCCTCGCCATCCCCGACGCGCTGGCCGCGCCTCCCGCCCTCCTCAGACGCGCCGCTCCGCACCCTCCACTCCGGCTTGCGGCCGCTGGACCGCCCTGGTCTCCTTCTCCCGGCCCCTCTTCGCCGCCGAGACGCTGATACTGGCCGAGGCGCTGCGCCGCGGGAACGCCCGCACGGTACTCGCGTAGTACGTCCTGACTCCTCACACCGCATATGTTTCAGTTCGTCCCATCCACCCTCTAACCGCACGACAGAAGCTCCACAATGTGCGGCCTGCTGTGGCACAGCATCCCGTGGGGACTCGTGCAGCCACTGCACAGCACCGCGCACCTCCTCCTCTCGCCGCTCGGCCGCGCCGGGCCTCGACGCCGTGTCTGCGCCCCCGCTGCACGTGGCGCTGATCCCGCCGTCCACGGTCCTCGGCTACGCCGCCCCGTCCGTGCTCATGTGTCTCCCGTCGCCGGCGGCCCTCTCGCACGAGACGCGCCAGGCCGCCGTTGCGGCGCGGCAGCTCTTCCCGCTCGCGATCGGCCTCGCTCTGGCTGTGGCGGGCGCCTCGCATCTCCTGGTTCTGGGCGCCGTGCTGCTGCGCAGCTGGCTGCACGCGCTCGTCCCGTCGGCGTTCGACGCGCGAGACCCGCTGCGCGTGCTCGTGCACGTCTCGTCGTTCTCGCGCGTGGTGGGCCTCCTGCAGTGCGATGCCGTCTTCGCGGGGCTCATCTAGATGCTGCATGTGTACGGCCGGACGAGGAGGCTGGGACTGCTGGCGAAGGGCGTGTGTTGTTCGGGCCGTGTGGGGCGGCGCTAGGAATGGCTTGGGAGAGAGAGAGACGAGGCGGTGTTTGCGGAAGCGAAGGATGGGGCGGGGAAGAAAGTGCTGTGATGAGGCGAGAGGGAGGTGGAAAGCAGCTGATCAGAATGTGTGATTGACAGAGTATATAAGATGTCTCCATCTACCCCCCATCTTTTCTCTCTTCCTGTAGTCCCTCCATCCCCTCTCCTTCATCAGCCCCAAAGCCAAGCCCGTAGCGTAGCTCAACGTCCGAGCCTAGAAGCCACAGAGCAGACCCTGCTCAGCCACAGGAGATGGCGACTATACTGCCGCATAGAATTGCAGCTCGCTGCATCTCAAAGCGATCTCCTGCCTTGTCCAAAGATGTCTGCAATATGAACGAGAATACAGCCGCTGCAACGCACATCTCGTGTAGGAGGTGATGGGAGGACGGCGATTCGGAGTGCTTGGAAGCCTGCGCGAGGGTGTTGGTTCGTTGAGTGGGTGGATGTAGAGGAGAGAATGACACCGCGAGGTGGACGTTGAATGGATTTGGTCTGAAGGGACGCCGAGTTGAGACCTGGACTTATTTAGATCCTATTGCGTTGGCGGCATAGAAGGGAGGGCGGGCCACGGACTCCTGCGTACAGAGGCCATAGTCTCCTGAATTGAGCAGATCTGCCTATTCTGTATCCATAACGCATTGGAGCAAATAGGCTCAAAGATGAAAGACGGAATTGGTGTTGGGCTCTTCAACTCCCCTGCTGACAAGATCCCTTGTGCGGAAGGCATCGATGCAAGAGGCAGAGCGCGGGAACACATTCATACGCATATGCATAGATGCACCAATCTGCTCTGTTGAAAGCATCTCCGATCTTCCCAAGACCGATCCATCGACGCCACGGCCACGGCCACGGCCACTGCATACCCGCACTCACTCCACCGCCTTAGTCTCTCCAACAACAAACCTCCACTTATCCCCCTCAATCCCCCTCCTCCTCCGCAACCTCACCCCCATCCCCCGCCCCTCCTCCGTTGGCGTCGGCACCGACTCCGCGAACTTCTGCCACCCCCCCGCGGCGCCTCCACGCGGCCGCCCCCGAGCGCCTCCGCCTCCCACCCGCGACACAGCGCCGCGGCCAGCGCCAGGATCTCCGCGAACGCGAACATGCGTCCCGGACAGAGATGCTTGCCGCCCCCGAACGGCAGGAACGCCAGTCGCTGCAGCCTCTCCTGCTCCGTCTCGTCCTTCCGGATCGGCGCGCTCGCGCCCCTCGGCGCGTACGACGGAGTCTTGTGCAGGAAGCGCGCCGGCTCGAAGAGAGCCGCGTCCGGCCCCCAGATCGCGGGCGAGCGGTGAATGGGCCCCGCTGGCATCTGCAGGATGCTTCCTTGCTTGAGAAGGTACGTCTTCTTGCCGTCGGAGAGCGTCGTGTCGGCCGTGACGAGGCGTGTCGACACCTGGCTGTTTGTCAGGCGGAGGGCCTCGTTCCAAGCTGCTACGAGCCAGGGACAGGAAGTGGGGAGTTTTGAGACGTCGAGAGTGTTGGTCGTGATGCCGTCTGTCGTGGAGACGACCACGATGGCTTTTGTCTCTGCGGTAATGTTTTCCACGAGCGTGGGGTCGGAAAATACGTAGCAGAGGAACCAGAATACTGTGGGCACCGTGTTCGAGGTGGCGGCGTGAAGTACAGTGATCTCAAGCTTGCCGATGTCCTCGTTGCTAAGACCCATAGTCCTGTAAAGCTTCGCTCGCATGCGCACATATGGCAATTCCGGATTGTTGTCGTAGTTTTTCGAGTACCACTTGATGTATGCCTTCTACAGCACGATGCGAGTATTATATGTCTTCTTGGCAATGATGGAAGGGAAGAGCTTCGGCAACAGCCAGAGGAAATTGCGGTTGAACTCCCAGAACGGCTCGAGCATATCTGGAGCGTGGGGCGGAAAGATGGGATTGTCGTCTTTGCCATAGATGGCAAGGGCAATGACTCTGGTAAAGAAATCCCGAAGCCAATAGTACATACTGTTGGTCTCGAAGACGTCACCCCAGCCGTCCAGAGTTTCAGCTATTTCGGCCAGCGCGGCAATGTTGAGCTTCGTGAGGTTTGGGCCCGTTGATAGGCCTTCGCGGAAGGCCTTGTGCATTCCCATCATGAACGGAAATTGGCCGTTCTCCTCACGCTTGATCGGAATCATGGCGTCCGGTCGGACGTCTGTCATCCCGTCGGCAAAGGCGATCTGGAGTGGAAGAGAGTCGAGTGTCTTTGTTTGTCGCCTTGAGAGCGGCATGCTGGAGGGCGGGAGAAGTAATGATGTAGGTCTTGGTCTTCATGGTGGCCGTCGTATAGATGTCATAATGGTGCTTGGCACTGAAGATGGAGAGTCAGCAGATGCCCATATGCCCATATGCCCATATGCCCATTTCAAGTGGGTGAGCTGGGGATGCATACTCGAGATCCTCGAAGTAATGTGTTTGGGAGCATGTCCTATGAGAGGGATGGCCGGGCGGACCAGCGGCGGTTCGCTGGGGTCCATCGGTGTCTTGAGCCTTTGATAGATGAGAAGGAGTATAGCAGCGGCAAGGAGAAGGAGAAGGAGCAAGAACAGATAATCAGTATGTCTGTCTGAAGTCTTTATATGTATCCTATGTATTCTATGTATTCTATGTATCCTATGTACTTCAGAGATGAGAAAACAGATGTCCTAGCATCGGTTCCTGTGTTATCAATGTGTTATCAATGTGTTATCAATGTGTTATCACCACGTGATCTTAGTCATTTTTTCCAGCTCCAAATCACGGGACTGTACGCCATTGACCTCACCCTATTCGTATGCGCGTCATCGAGCGAGGCTGAGCATGAGCTTACAGAGAGAGCGAGAGAGGACTCAGCCACACCTCAACCCCTCTCTGTCTTCTCCATACAATATACAATATACAATATACAATACCTCCACTACCTAAACTTTCACTCAACTTTCCTCAACATCTCAGTCTTCATTCATCTAACATCTCATCCGTCTACCTCTTCCGAGCACAACACAACACAACAAATACAATACAATACAATACAATACAATGGGCGTGAGTTCGCCTTTCCCTACTACTTCCTTCACCCCGGATTCACTCGCTGACCCCTTCCTTCTCTCTCTCCAGCTCGCATCGAAAATGGCTGCCGCAGGAGGCGCGGCTCCTCCTGTCTACGGAGCAGCTCAACAGGCATACCCACCAGCTGGTCAACAACCACCACGACCAGGAAATCCTCCATATGTATGTTTCTCTCCGAAAAGCCGAACTCCTCCTCTCTCCCTATCTTCTACATTTACTGACTGGGTCCCGATTTAGCCGACGGGAGCCGCGCAATACCAAGCATATCCAGGAGGAGCTCCTCAGGGGCCACCACAGGGCCAGTATCCGGGCCAGCAGCAGCCAGCGTATGGTGCTCCGGCTCCAGGAGGATACCCTGCGGCACAGGGCCCTCCGGTATCCCAGGCGCAAAGCAACCCGAACCATTATCGAACTTTGCTCCAGCAGACAATCCAGGAGAAGAATATCCAAGGCCTCTTCCCTAACCCGGCTATTCTGGACCAGATTTGCCAAGTCGCTCCCGGAAAGGTGCAGCAGTTGATCCAGACGTGGAGGGTTGAACCAGAGGTTGGCCAGGACATCGTCAAGCTGGCACTGTTCGATATAATCTTATATGTTGGTATGTGCTTCGTATGGCCTAACTCTTCGTGTGGCTGACGTTTTGCAGATGACAGTGGATCCATGCAGTTCGAAGAAGGCGGCGAGCGCATTCAGGATCTCAAGCTCATTCTTTCCAAGGTGGCCTATGCCGCATCTCTCTTTGACCAGGATGGCATCGAGATACGTTTCATGAACAGCGAGCTTCAAGGAAACAACATCCACAACGCCGCCGAGGTCGAATCCCTGATCTCTCGCGTCCAATTCAAGGGCCTAACGCCCATGGGCACCCAGCTCCGCAACAAGATCCTCGAGCCCCTCGTCGTGCAAAAAGCTCGCTCGAACCAGCTCCGCAAGCCCGTCCTCGTCATCACCATCACCGACGGCCAGCCCGCCGGCGAGCCCTCCACCGCCGTCTTCGACGCGATCCGCTACACCTCCAACGAGCTCTCGCGCAGCCCCTACGGCAAGGGCGCCGTCTCCTTCCAGTTCGCGCAGGTCGGCAACGACCTGAAGGCGCGCGAGTTCCTCGGCAAGCTCGACAACGAGCCCGGCATCGGCGAGCTCATCGACTCCACCTCCAACTTCGAGGTCGAGCAGGACGAGATGTCGCGCGCGCACCCGCCCCTCGACCTCACCCCCGACCTGTGGCTGTGCAAGCTCCTCCTCGGCGCCATTGACTCCAGCTATGACACCAAGGACGAGAAGGGATCGCGCCTGCCCGCCGCCCAAGCACCCTACGGTGCTTCCCAGGGCCAATACGGCGCCCCTCCCCCGGCCCCATACGGCCAGCAGCCGCCGTACGGCCAGCAGCAACCACAGTACGGTGCGCCCCAAGGCCAATACGGAGCTCCTCCCCCAGCACCGTACGGCCAGCAGCCGCAGTACGGCGCGCCCCAAGGCCAATACGGAGCCCCTCCCCCAGCACAGTACGGCCAGCAGCAGCCGCAGTACGGAGCGCCCCAAGGCCAATACGGCGCCCCTCCCCCGGCCCCATACGGCCAGCAGCCGCCGCACGGCCAGCAGCCGCCGTATGGCGCGCCGCAAGGCCAGGGATACGGGGCACCCCCGCAGGGATACCCGCCGCAGCAGGGCGGGCAGCCGCCGTACAAACCTCCTGTGAGTTGATTGGTGCGCGTGCGTGAGGGCGTGATTGCTAATGGTGTTGTAGAAGTACTAGTGGGCTGGGATGGATCTGGGTGGGAGGGGCCGGGGATGTGTTGTGTGGCCGTGCCGCGTTGATTTCCGCGGCTGGGTGATGGGATAGGCAGGGCAAGACAGGGCAAGGCAGGGCAGGGCAGGGAGTCAATGGAGAAAAGAATAATTGCCATCCTCGTCGAGTCAGTCCGACGTGAACTTCTTCGTGCGGATTGCATTGCGTAGACAGACCTGAACCGTGACCCCATCGTGCCCCACCACAATGCCAACGCCTACGCCTACGCCATCAATCGTCGCGCCCTTACCAGGGGAGCCCGATGTTGGCGTGGTGCGCTCCGGTCGCGAGTTCGTAGTGCGTAGTCCTAGTCCGTAGTTCGTCGCGGACACGGCGGGTTTTCTGCGGGAGGGGTTTTGTTTGGGGGGTGTTGAGGGGAAGGAGGCAGGGGACGGAGGGGATGGATGTCTATCAGTCAGGCTTGCGACGGCGGGTGAAGGCCCGGAGGGGAAGATGGAATCTACACGTACACCCACGCGCAGCAGCGGTCATCTGGGACATTTGATTCAGGACATCATCGTAAGTAAGTAGTAAGCACCATTATTACCGACCCGACTCGCTACGCGCCTACCAACTCCCGCCCCGCCCCGCCCCGGCCCGCCCAGCCCAAGAGCGCCCGCCTACTTCCCATTCTTCGTCCTCGCGCGGAAGCTCTTCAGCGGATCCTGCTTCTTCGCCCTCGACCCGAACGCCCCGCGCCCCTTGGCCCGGTTCGCCGCCCTCGCCTTGCGGATCCGGTTCCCCTCCTCCTTCCGGATCCCCACGAACCCCAGCTCCCCCGTGATGGCCTTCTGCCCGCCGCTCGGCAGCAGGTAGCCCGGGACGTGCTTCATGTGGCCCTGCACCCGCGCGGCCCTCAGCTCGCCGTCGTGGCGCAGCTGCGCCAGGTCGCCCGGGTTCTCCTCGAAGTGCCGCTTGAGCTTCTCGCTCTTCATGAGCTCCTGGCGCAGCTCGCGCGTCCGCGCCTCGCGCACCGCCATCCGCGTCACGGCGCGCAGCGCGTCGCCCATCCGGTACCGGAACGCCTCCACCTGCTTCATGTCGAAGTTGTACGGCTGGACCTCCTTCCCCTTCTTGGCCTGGTGGCGCACGATCTTCGCCAGCACCTCCTCGTCATGCGCGCACGACTCGATCGACGTGGGCTTGTGCTTGCGGTATAGTGCGGCCGGCACGACGAACGAGAGCGCCATGCCCGTCTGGCCGGCGCGGCCCGTGCGCCCGACGCGGTGGGTGTAGGATTTGGAGGTGGTGGGCAGGTCGAAGTTGAGGACGCAGGCGACGTTCTTGAAGTCGATGCCGCGGGAGACACCGTATTCCTTGTCGCGCTTCGCCTGCTTGCGTTTCTTCTTCGGTGGCTTGGCTTCCTTGGGCGCTTCGGAGCCTGGCGCTGCGTCCACGTCCACGTCCATCTCGTCTGCTCCGTCAGTCTTCTTGGGCGCCGCCTCCTGGGTATCTTCAACTTCTGTGATTCTGGGGGTGTCCTCTTCGTCTCCGATGATCTCGTACTCGTCGCTTGCGATGATGATGTCGTAGACGTTCTTGTTGAACTCGTCGACGACGTGGATGCGTGAGTTGACTGGGAGTTCCGAGTTGAGAATGCAACTCTTGATGCCGAATTGCTCGAGGAATAACTTTAGGCGGTAGCAGCGGTCGATGTCTTGCACGAAGACAATGCACTTGCCCTTGATGAGCTTGAGCTTGAAAATAACGTACATAAGAAGGAATTTCTCATCTTCAGCACATCTGAGATCCGTTAGTAGTTGATGCAGCTATTGCCAGGGAGCAACCTACTTGACGACATATTGGCTGATCCCTTCCCCCTCATCTTCCTTCTCATCCAATTTCAACACTGCATAGTCCCGATGGAAAAGGCCCTTGAGAGTATCGATTTCGCTTGTCAATGTTGCGCTCATCAAAACCATCTGGACCCCATTCGGCATGATCTTGGCAACATTTTGTAAATCCTCATCATATCCATATGACAGAACAAGATCTGCCTCATCGATGACCAAGTGTACGAGATTGGCCAGAGAAAGGGCGGATGTGTTCAGGTTCAACGCGGCGCGTGCAGGCGTTGCGATGACGATATCTGGCGAATCTGCAAGAAGCGATCTTTGGACGGCGTCGGAGACCTTCTGTGTGAGATTGACGGCTCTGACATCCTTTGCGCAGAAAGAGGAGAATGCCTCGACGGCTTTGAAGACTTGCTCGGCAAGCTCACGAGTAGGTACGAGGATGAGGGCGGTTGTGGAAGGAGCGGAAGAAGTCTGGGCCAGGATTAGCAGATATCACACCGAAGGACCATGGGAACGTACTTCTTTACGCTTTAAGATAGAATGCAAGATGGGGAGAAGATAGGCGGCCGTCTTTCCTGACCCTGTCTTTGCTCTTGCCAGGATGTCTTTTCCTTGAATAGCTAAGGGTATAGCTTTCCTCTGCACCAACGTGGGCTCTGTGAAGTTCTGTTTGGCGATTGCTTGAAGTAGTCGAGCGTCGAGGCCTAGGCCTGTGAATGATTTGTCTTTTACTTGCTTCTCTGCCTTCTCTGCCTTCTCTGCCTTCTCCTCCTCAGCGACCGGCGCCGGCACATCGTGATCGTCGAGCTTTCGTTTCATTGCTGTGGTTATACTGGTTATATTTTGGTTTGGTCGTGTTGTTAGCAATGGCATGCTGCGGGACAGACACTGACTTGAAGAGATAGGCGGATCTGGAACTTTTTTCCGCGGAATGGCATAACATTTCTCCAGATCCGTATAAGTCACGGGACCAGCTCGAAGCTGCAACAACACTCTCAGGCACATATACATAATGTAATACCTGAGGCAGCAACCCATCCAATATCACAAACGCCTTGGACCTCCTTTTTTATAAAACAAACCAAAATTGACTTGACTTCCACAGGCGCTGTCAAAACATCCGATTGCGTGTATAGCACAACCACTGTCGTTCTTTGCTCTTCATGTTGCACTATCTCGTTGCTGTTGCATCTGCATTTATCGCATTTATCCGTTTCTCGGGCAGCTAAGAACGTACCGATCCGTCGCCGAAACCTTATACCGGCCGGCACGGTGGCACCAGCGAAGGGAGACCTGATCGACAAGGCCACGAGCATGAGTGTGCCTGAGCCGCCTGAGCAGCCAGGCACTCCGTCAAGACGATATGATATTGTTGATACCAGGTCCAGGAGGAGAGCATCCGAGATCAACGAGTTCACGAGAGCCTTCTCGGAGAATTACGGTTTAAGCCTACCCATACCACGAGATGGAGAATCCCCCATCTCCAGACGCTCTCCTCTTAGGAGCGAGGAGGTTAAGAAGGGCGATGAGATCGTCTGGCTCATTGCTTTCCTGAGCCGACAGCAGCCCCGCGTACTCGATGAAGGTCTACGAGCTTTTGGATTGCAAGCTGAAGAGTTACGTGTCGCCAATGGATGGGTATACAAGCCTGGTGCAGACTATGATGTCCTGCCCCACGTTCCTGGCCGTAGCCAAGCTGATTTTTCAGCAAGAGATCGGAGGAACAAATTGCTGGATTGTTTGTTGCTCTTGCTGAGAGGCGCACGGCAAAATAAGAGCATCCCCAGCATGCCCAGTGATGACGTTGTTGAGCCTAGATCCTTTCGTCGGAGAGAAGCCTCATGTCAAACTGAGCCTGATATCACCCCTATTCCTTTGAATCTAGGGGTCCAGAAACAAGTAGGGGTCCAGACACAAGGTAAGAGGCGGTCTGATGAGTTTGAAGACGTCGTTGATCTCGATCCGGAATTCAAGAAGCCGAGGCTGCCAATCGATGCTGCATTACCAGAATTGTTCAGACGCGTCGATTCCATTGCCATGTCTTCGTCACAGAAGAGTGCCCGACCGCCAGCCGCTCCTTCCGTAAAAACCGGAGTGGCCGCACAATTCGTTGCGAGGAGGCTCTCGGTTGACGCTCCCACAACAGGAAGGAATAGTGTGAATACAAGCTTCGTGTCCACCGCCTCAGCAGTCTTCAGTGAAAGATCTTTCGCCGCAACCGAAGCAAGCACCCAGCCATCTTCTGTCAACGTGTCATTTGAGTCTAGGAAGCAGACGTCAACAACTGTCGAGAAGGTCAAAACCATGGACAGCGACTATGGAAGTTCTCAGTATGGCACTGAGCTCGATGATGAAGATTATGCCTTGATCCACCTGCCCATCAGGTCACAAGAGGAAGACTTTGATATATCGATGGCTGATCTCGATTCCCAAGAGGAAGGACTCCAAAATAGTATCCGGCAGCGGCTGGATACAGTTTTCCGTCAGTATTTGTTCTTATACTCGTCTACAAGAAGCTCCACAGATCAGATCAGGTCTTCATCTCATTTCGTTTCTGGACACCGATCCGTGTATCTCGCAGCAAAGAAATGTCCTCCAAACTATATCTCCCTGTTGGATTTGTGATAGATTCGCTCTATCAATTGTTTCATGCAGTTGGTCTTTTAATAGTCATGGGATGCTGAACAAATTGCAGTGAGACTAACTCTGAAATAGCTACGCTCCCAAACACCCTGAAATGCACGCCATTGTATATAAGATATGAGATTACTCGTGTCTTTTTACACGCTGGGGTGTCGATGGATGGCCTGAGGATACCAGACTATCATAAGCTCAAAGACTATGATCGTTTATGGAGTTTTCTCAGGACTCTTCCTCAATTGCAGGGCAAACCCATCCCAGAGAAGAGCTCCCAAAGAGCCTGGATTGCTACCCACAGTAGTCAAGCAAAATGGAATGCCGGCCATTTCGAAGGAGTCGTTATGGGCGCAACTTTGAAAGTCAATGCTTCGAAGACGGGACCATTTTTTCATGTGCGATTGCAGCCTTTAACGACAAATTTGACCCATCGGTTAGGCAGACGCTTTGGTAATGATCGCTTCTTAGAGATGGCCATTCCTGATCTTACGAAGATCAAATTCCGAGAAGGCAAAGACGAAGATGTAGATCTAAAACAGCAGGAAATTATGCAATGGATCTCCAATGATGTGCATCGATTTCTTGGCATTGAATGGTCTGCGTTTTATGTGAAGGATGTCAGGTCTAAAAAGTTCAACAATATTGAACTGAAAACCTCCGAGGTCGCGGGCAACGCTCCAAACAAACAAATTTTTCTTTTTGCGGTGGATGGAATTGGATTTCAGTCTGGCAAGATACCACCGCCTCGTGGTGAAGATCCTTTGCACCATACGAAGCTTCCAGTTAAAGCCATGCTGCACTGGCTTATTCCCTTTCACCTGGAGAAGAATCAGGGGCAGTCATATCTGAAATTATTCTCTCGCATTTCTTTAGGTAAGTTTCTTAAGCGACGCCAAAGTGAAGCACAGCTAATTAATTACTTGTAGGATTGAGTAAAACTTATGCAACAGTAGTTCTCGCCCCATCGGCGATTCAATTTAAATCTCGAGATATCCTATCCCCAAATAGCGAAGTGATGAATGATGGCTGCGGCCAGATTTCACGAAAAGTGGCTCACGACATTGCACAGAAACTGAGTCTGGATTACACACCGAGCGCCTTCCAAGCTCGCATTGGCGGCGCGAAGGGAATGTGGATTGTCGATGTCAATGATTTTGGCGATAAAAATTATATTCAAATCTATCCTTCGCAGGTGAAGTGGGAGGGGAAAGCCATCGAGTTCGCAGCTGACGACAGCCATCGCACTTTTGAGGTACTTCGATGGACTGGGCCGGTGCGATCTGCAGCATTGAATCTCCAGTTCCTTCCAATTCTTGAAGACAGAGGCATCAACAGGATAGCTATGCGAGAGGCGATATCGCGTTTGCTTGAGAATGGATTGACGTATGAGGTTGGGCGGCAACGCGCAGCCATGGATAGTCCACAGTCATTCAGGAAATGGGTCCGTGACACTGATCCTGGAATTCAGGAACGAATCAAACTCGGACATGTCAACTATTGGGCTGGATTGCCAAAGTCTCAGGGAGAGAAACTTAATCTCCTTCTTGACGCTGGATTCGACCCAAAGAAGCTGAAATTCTTGAAGGAACAAGCATGGAAGGCGTATTATGATAAATGCCAAAGGTTAAAGGAAAGACTGAACATCACAGTCGGCAGATCTGCATATTTGCCCATGGTGGTCGACTTTACTGGCACTTTGATGCCTGGCGAGATCCATATTGGATTTTCAACAGCATTTAAGGACGAGTCTTCCAACTTCTGTGATACAATCCTCTCAAATATGGACATTCTTGTGGCACGGTCCCCAGCACACTATACAAGCGATATTCAGAGAGTTAGAGCTGTCTTTAAGACAGAGCTTTCGTCTTTGAAGGATGTAGTCGTATTCCCAACGACAGGAGACTTTCCACTGGCCGGAAAATTGTCTGGGGGAGACTATGACGGCGACATTGCTTGGGTTTGCTGGGAGAACAGCCTTGTCGAGGAGTTTCATAACGCCGATATTCCTGTCTGCCCTGATATGCTTAAGCTTGGCCACATCACCAAAGATAGGACTACGTATTTGGAATTGAAAACGAAGCATCTGGCGAACTCGATGAAAATCTTCCTGGAGCAGAGCTTCAAATTCAATTTGAGGCATAGTCTTTTAGGCATCTGCACCAATTTTAAGGAGAAGTTCTGCTACACCAAGAACAGTGTCCGATGCTATGAAGCTGTATTTCTCAGCACATTACTCAGTTCTCTAGTCGATCAATCCAAGCAAGGCTATACATTCAGTGAAGAGAGTTGGCAAAGAATCAAGACCGAGGTCATCAGGGACAAGGTCAAAGAGCCCATGTATAAACGCGACACTCTCGAAGGCAATCCAAAGAATTTTCATCTGATCGACTATCTCAAGTTTATTGTCGCCAAGAAGACTATCGACAATACCTTAACTCATTTCAACAGCAGTCTACAGACCGCAGCATATTGGGACGAAGACGTTGTGAAATTCGCCAAATGGGCACGTCAAGAAGCCAAGACTTCCGATACATGGGCAATGCTCCTCAAGCAGCTCGATGCCGATGTTGCCGATATCATAGGAACCTGGACAAAACATTTCCGATTCGGACACGACGATGATGATGAGTCTAAAGCATCCTTTAGGAAGGGTTTGGATGAAGTTTATCCGAAGTGGCGTGAGATCAAGCCTGTCATGGACACGGAGTTCACCCGGCTGCTCACAATGCCCTTCCTCAACGACGACCTGGAGCTCTCCACCTGGGCTCTTCTTAAGGCGTCCGTGCTGTTCGCGTCTCATAGCCCGTCATATGTGAGGAATCTCGTGTGGTGGCTGGCTGGCAAGCAGTTGGCTCATCTGAAGGCGATGTCGAAGGGGATTGTGCCGGTTATCCCGACCATGTATGCGATGCTGAAGCCGGACAGCACGTACGTCAAGCTCATGGAGGCGGAGGAGCGGGATCCGAAGTTCTGGGAGGCGAGGGCGGAGAGCGTGATTGATGAGGATGAGGGTATGGAAGATGAATACTGATGAGATGCTGTGATGAAGGGATGACTGATGATGTTATGGTATGTCTGGGTGAGTATCTTGGGTCCGCGCAGGGAATGGCAGGCGGAATGATAGCGTCATGAGATGGACTTATATACTTCAATACCCTGTCTTTACTGTGGGAGGCATTCTGCTCGGCTATTTCGGCAATCCTACAATTATTTGCTTTAAGACGGCATTAGTGCGCTCCATTTCTGTCCTTTGAGTTTGTTAGACGTGTGATATTGTCTCTCGTGGTGTGTTTGTAGGCATCATTAGAAATGAGCATGCTCGGAAGATTAGGGCGGGAGAACGGAAATGGCGCACTTGTTCGTGGATTTTTAAATATTAGACGACATATTTCCCCCCTATTATAGATTTGTTCATCTGTAAGTTAAGCTCCTACTTGGATTATATATAAGTGTGTGCAGATTATAGGGGGTAAGAGGGCAGGTGGGTAGCTAGCTGGCTAGTCATTTCTTAAGATGGGTGTTTATAATCATAGGACCTATGTTCATTAAGAGTAAGAACGATTAAGAATATTACCTTGAAAAGAGGCGATGAGGGTAGTAGAAGGTAAAGGTAGTAGAAGAGATGTGGTTGTATAAAGATGGGTCTATTAAGAGCTAGATGTAGGAGTATAGAAGGTAGGGCAAATAAAGGGGAACATAGGGTTAGAGAATCAAATTTAGGAATGTAAGTGCGAAGAGAACTTCGGCAGGACCTTGTAGATGAAGGCCTGTTGTTCATACAGTTCAGGAGATCAGAGACTACGGTATTGATGAATCGGACTTAGGAATGAGGGTGCAGAGCGAGGCTGAGCAGGACGTGAAAGCTTGTTGCTGTAGCTTAGAAGATTAAAGACCGACAGAGGAGAAGAGCGGCGGGAGGATGGCAACAGGAAGAGAATGATTAGTACAGGGAAAAGAAAATTCTAATAAAGCCAAACAGAGACAGTGATTCAGAAGTGAATTGGTGCGTAGTAGGCGAACATGAAATCTTTTCAACATATCTAAATACCCGCCTCGTTCGCCTCGATCTGCTTCTTCCTTTTCTTGCACCTTTAACAACGACGATGATTCAGGATCAAAACAAGCAAGCTTTTGGATATCTTGAGAGAGTTGATCCTCTCAGCTTCTGAAAAGGTTGTTTTTCTTTATCCACGTTCTAACCTTCAAATAGCTTGCTAATATCTGATTCAGCTTATCTTCGGTCTGCCCTCATTACCTTATACAGTCATCACAAGTCGCGAGATCAAAATGGCGACCTTCAACACCCTCATCCGTGCAGCCATGGTTATGTTCATGCTCATCTTCCTGTGCATCAGCCAGATCGCAGCTCTCCCACAGATATGTCTCAGCTCCTGCGCGTCTCATCACCTCTTCACAATCTCTACCTCCTTCGCATTGCAGCCACTTTCATCACGATCTAACTAACACCCACCAGGGCACCACCACCGCAATCTCTCCGCTGGTTTCCCAAGACCAACTTCCCACTCAGACCTCAGCCTCCCTCGTCCCCACGCCCACAGCGTGCCTCGCCCTCGGCGGAGACTGCGAGGTCTGGGGAGCGACCTGCTGCTCCCCCAACGTCTGCTCCATCTTCCTGGACGTAGCGACCATAGCGACGGCCAACGGGACCTGCATCGGCCCGCGCCAGCTCGGCGCGACCTGCACCCACCTCGTCCCTTGCGCCGTCGGCGACTTCTGCGCCATGAAGATCGTCGACCAGAACAGTTTCTTTCCGCCCCCGGCGTCTGCAGGAGGTTTCTCAAGCTGGGAGAGGTCTGTGATGGCGAGATGCTCGAGACGCAGTGCGACAAGCTGAATAATAGATGTGTCCAGCAGGAGGATGATATCTGGAGATGTGTCAAGAAGTTGGAGGCGAAGGATTACCCTGAATGCCAAGCTCATCCAGATGACTGCAATTGGGCTTAAGTTTGTCTTGGAGAATAAACAGTTGCGGGAGGTTGGATATCATGCAATGGATTGATGATGACAATGGAGAAATTTGCATTTGAGAGATGATGGATTCTGGAACCATTAAGTGGCCATTCTTGCTTTAGCCTGCTATGGTTTGTTTCCTCGAAGAATTAGGTCTATATACACACCGTTGCTTTGCACAATAACACCATCTCTTCGCCTGCCGTGAACGCCCAAATATGTCTTGCCTTGTTACACAAAAATCGCCAATATTACTCATCTCCATCTCCAATCTTCTACTCCACGCCAGCATACAGGTCCACAATGATATTGACAATGGCCACAGCAATCTCCGCCGCAATCAACACAATGACAATCCACTCCAACATCTCGCCATGGCCATGGCTAAGCTGATCCTTCAGCACCGCCAGCAAATCAGCAATGACATCCAGCCTCTCCGTCAACAAGCTGACTCTTTGATCGATCTCCAAATAGCTCCGTACGGCCTGGTAGACCGGCTCGAGCTGCGGCTCGACCCAGAAGAGCTCGGGGGTGTCGAGCACGGATCCGTTCAGGTGGATGTTGATGCGCAGGATGAAGAGCTCGCCGATCTGCATGTTTATCTGCTTTCGGGGCAGCGAGATGGTGCCCGTCAGGGCGATTTGCGTCGGGATTTCTTGGCAGGTTGTGATGGTGTTGTCTACGAGTTCTTCGAAGAGAGAGGTCTGTTTGGGATGTCAGCTACCGATAGAGCACATACTGCCCGCAGAATGTGATCTCGTACACCTCACCTCCATAACTGCTACTGGCTCGGGAATAGGGGGAGAATGGGGATTGGAGGGAGAGAATCATACCTTCACGCTTTGTGCCAGTGCGTGACTGATCGCCAACTTGATCATGTAATTTGTCTTGTCCCTCAAAGTAATGAAGTCGTTGTAGATCCGCGCCTGATATTCTCTCGTGTAGTAGAAATTAAAACACTCCGTCTCCATGTCATCTGGCGCAAGCTTCTCCATCTCGAACTTCGCAATTTCCTTCAGGAAGCGCTGCTCATGCTGCAAGCTCATTCCCCAGATCACCACAACCCCGTAATCGAAGAGGAACACTTCCGGCGTATGCACCGCCGTGTCGAAATCAATCGTATCCGCCACTGGCGATTCCTCAGGCCTGTGCTCCAGTACCTCAGGTAATCTCACGATTGTATCCGCTGTCTCACCATTCGTCATGTGCCCTTCCGCACTCGTCAGGTCCAAGAGATCCATCTCGCTCCTCTTGTCGACTTCTAGTGCACTATCCGAGTGGCGTCTCTCTCTCACCGCTGTGGGCACACTATGCACTTGCATCAGCCGCGCCTTTGCCTGATCGCTGACCCGCGTATAGCTGTATGGCGTGTATATACACTCATCGAACAGCTTCGGCGCCGCGCCCTTGCTTTTCCCCCGTCCCTTGAGGTAGTGCATTAAGCCATCCATCTTATACTTATTGCTCGTGCAGTACGCCGTAACTCTCGGCAACCTATTTCTATCCGCCTTCCCCAGCCTCGCCGCATGTCTCCTCGCCGTCGGGTCTTTGATCCGCGTATACTGCGAGTACACATCACGCCCGCTCTCCTCCTCCGGCCCGTCATCGCCGAATTCGGGGTTGGGCAGCAGCTTCAGCTTCTGTGCATTCTTCGTCGTTCTCTGCGGTCCGATTTTCGAAACGATGGGCGGATACAGTTGCTGAGGGGCGCCATGGCTGTTTCGGCGCCGGAGCCTGTTGTTCAGCGCGGACAGCATGGGCTGCACGCCCGGGCTGATGGAGCTGGCGACGGCCTGCGAAGGGTTGCGGACTGCATTGGTGCTGTCGATTGTGTTGATCGTGGGAGTCGTGTTGAAGGTTACGGAGCGAGGTTCTCGTGGACGGGACTCTGGTGGGGATGTGGGCGGGATGAGAGGCGTTGTCTCGGAGATTCGTGTCGACGACATGGCGTCGATGGCGACGGCGATTGCGATGGCGATGGCTGTTGGATGTTACCAAGTTGCGAGGGTTGTCGCCATAGATCACGTTTTGTGCGATGAGAGATGCAGTAGAGGTGGTGCTGTATCACTGGTTCTGAGATGGTGGTCGTATATTCAGTATTTGGAGATGGGCATTTCGTGATGACGTCGGATTAAGCGGCTTTGTGGAGCAATTTCTGGGGAAGCTTGAGCTAATCACAAAGACACAATTCATACTTCTCTGTAGGACTAGGCACAGATAATAACCTTTGTAAGTCTAACAGCCATTCCTCCTTGACTTCAACTTTGTTATTTACTGCGTACGGCATCAGAATCAATATGGCAAAGAAGGGGGAATCGTCAATAAAGAGAGTAATATCTAGTTCATTCATGCATCCATTCTGCTCTCTTCCTCCTGCATAATTGCATTCCATCTTTGCTTGGAATATAAAAGTATCAACTGCGATATTTGCATCAGATACTGGCGATGTGATCGTCTTCATGTATTTGTATTCGAAGCCATGCGATATGGTCTATGATGGGCCCTTTCTCTGTTCTTACAGCTCCCAAAATCAAATCCCGTCGGTATCCCAGCACCCAGTTTGTCCGCAACACCTTCATGCATGGCCCATTACCATACTAGAAATTCAACGCCAGTTCAATATCCCATTGCCGTACACCGTCCTCTGAGCACCAAAGTCCCTCGAAGTGTCCCCGTATCATTAGTCTCGCTCTCCTTCTCCACTCTCTTCGCCCATCTCCACATCTTGTCCTTGGCCCCTTTCGCCTCCCTCTCCCTCACTATCCTCACCCTCGGCCAATCTCTTTACATCCTTTTTCTCAGCTTCTTCCCCAAAGTCGCCCTCTGCGAATCTCCGATAATAGTCATACTGCCCGTCGGCACCCAAGGACCTCCACTTTCGTGCCAGATCCTGATCTACATCATATGTTCCCTCTTTGATTTTCTGCCTATTGGCAACTAACAGGACGGACCGCATGGAATTCACAAATACATCGAAGCCGTTTCGAGGTGGTCGAGGAGCTGCTGTTCCGTTCGGCTGGGATGGGCGAGAGGTAGATGGTCCGGCTGCGGAAGGATTTGATGGATTGTTCGCATGGCCGTTGACAGAGTTGTTGAAAGAAGCGCGGCGCGATTCATCGTTGTGCGATAAACGTGCTGCTATATCGGGGAGGTCTTGGAGGAAATCGGGTGCACGGCGACCACGCTTAGATCTCAGAGGTTTCTCTTTCGGCTGTGAGTCTGTTCTTAGCCTTGATTTTTTGATCTTTACTTGGCGAAGGCAAAGGTGTAAGAGCATAGGTCGGGTTACCTACTGTAGGCGGCGGGCTGGGACTGCCGTCTGAATCTTCGACATTTGTCGACGTGCGCTTTGCGAGCTGCTCGAGGAGGAATGCACGCTCGAGGCGCATCTTCTCTATGCCGCGCCGCATGCGCAGAAGGCGAATTCGAGATGCGTCATTGGATTCTTCAACTGTCTTCAAACGATGGCGGAGTTGGATGCATTTGCGGCGGTAGGCTTCTTCAACGGAGGGAGGGAGAGTTGGCGGAATGGCGCTTGCTGGGTATCGATTAGTATCGCGACTTGTTTTCGGAGGCATGCTGAATGCTCGAAGATATCGACACAAGTCAAGGACGGTGTGCTAAAGGAATTGAAGATATCCCAGAGCTCAATGAAGACAAAGAGCAGATGCAATCACCACTTGATGCTTGAAGTCGCGGATCTTGAAACTGAATTGTAGACGTAAGGTTGCTTACTAGGTGAGTAAACCATTTTGCCCGCTCATATATGCTATGAATCGAACAATTTCCCGTACATGAATTAGAAGTGAATGCGACTGAAGATGAGGTTTGGAGAAAGAGAAAGTAGTGAAGAGAGTGAGATGTTGAGAGTGATGGCTTCCCCCGTCCTAAGCCTTGCTGCAACCTTGGCGATCAGGCCGAAATCGCGGTTGACGATTTTTGATCGAGCTCGAACGCGATATCCCCAAACGAGCTCTTAAAGTTGGAGACCTCGTCGCATCATCTCAGACACACTCCCCACAACCACCCAGCATGTCTCTCAATATCCCAAGTGCCCCGAACGCAAATTTGTTCAAGCAGGGCTATAACTCGTAAGATTCACTCCTCTTACGATCATAGCTGCATGGCGACAGGCAGAGAAATATAAATATTACCAGCAGCTAACTCCTATCATAGCTACGACTCTGAAGATGGCGCTGTCCTCCGAAACATCGATGCATGCCGAACAATCTCTTCCACCGTTCAGACCTCTCTTGGCCCCTATGGCCGCAACAAAATCGTCATCAACCATCTCCAGAAGATGATCCTCACCTCAGACGCTGCCACCATCCTCCGCGAGCTCGATGTCGTCCACCCAGCTGCGAAGCTCATCGTCATGGCCTCCCAACAACAAGAAGCTGAGATGGGCGATGCTACCAACCTCGTCATTGTCTTGGCAGGCGAGCTTCTCAAGAAGGCAGAGGATCTCCTGAGGATGGGTCTCAAGACGTCAGATGTGGTTCAGGGATATGAGAGAGCACAGAAGTACGCGCTGGAAGTTCTGGAGGAGCTGGCAGTGGATAAGGTGGAGGACATGAGATCACAGAAGGAGCTCAGCAAGGCTATCAAGACGGTTATTGCCAGCAAGCAAAGTGGAAGCGAGGATTTCCTGGCGGATTTGGTGGCAGAGGCCGTCTTGGATGTTCTGCCAAAGAACCCAATAAACTTCAACGTCGATAATATCAGAGTGGTGAAGATTATGGGAGGCAGTTTGGAGCAGAGCAGAGTCGTGAAAGGCATGGTCTTTGGCCGTGAACCGGATGGATCTGTCAAGAAGGCGTCCAGAGCAAAGGTCGGTGTGTTTTCGTGTCCGATCGATATTAGCCAAACGGAGACGAAGGGTACGGTTCTTTTACACAACGCAAAAGAGATGCTGGATTTCACCAAGGGCGAGGAGAATCAGATCGAGGTTGCGATTAAGGAGCTTTATGATTCGGGTCTCCGTGTTGTCGTCGCTGGCTCCACAGTCGGCGAGTTGGCTATGCATTACCTCAACCGCTTCGGCATCCTTGTCATCCGCATTCTGTCGAAGTTTGAATTAAGGAGAGTATGCAGAGTCGTTGGTGCGACCCCATTAGCCAGACTGGGCGCACCGATGCCAGACGAGATGGGCAGTATCGACGTGGTTGAGACCCTTGAGATTGGTGGTGACCGAGTGACAGTCTTCAGACAAGAGAACGAGACCACGAGGACAGCAACATTGGTTCTGCGGGGGGCAACCATGAACCATCTTGATGATATTGAACGTGCGATTGACGACGGCGTAAACGTTGTCAAGGCTATCACTAGAGATCCAAGATTAGTCCCGGGTGCAGGAGCAACAGAGATGCAGCTTGTTGAGCGGATAATGGCACATGGCGAGAAGACTCCAGGTCTGCCACAATATGCCATCAAGAAGTACGCCGAGGCATTTGAGGTCATCCCAAGGACGCTGGCCGAGAGCGCGGGTCTCGATGCTACAGAGGTGTTGAGCAGATTATATACTGCACATCACAAGAAGGATGACTGGACTACTGGTGTTGATATTGAGGTATGCCATCTCTAGCCTCTTACATTATGTATTCAAATTTACTGATAATTACAGAACGATGACAACACTGGAATCCTGGACGCCAAAGATGCGGGCATTCTCGATCTCCTGATTTCGAAGTCCTGGGCCATCAAGCTGGCCACCGAAGCCGCACGCACCGTTCTGTCTGTCGATCAGATTATCGTCGCGAGACAAGCAGGTGGTCCAAAGCCACCTGCGCCAAACGCAAACTGGGATGAGGATTAGATGTAACGCTGTCATGGGAAGGAAGAAGGCTGGGCTGGCGCACGAATTACATGTATAATACCAAAATTGTGAGGATACAGCCGAGAATACAAAGCCATTTAATGCCATGGTGCAGTTTTACGGTCTCAGAGAAACAGAGCAAAGCATTAGAAACATCCAACAGCAGGTATTCGTTGATGATCACCCACCCAACTCACTAACCCAACTACTAATCTGCTGATCTGAAGCTTTCACTTGCTTTTTACTCAGAACGGTGCCATCTGGCCTAGCGGGTTAGCGTCGCCGCCCTCAGAATGTCAAGGGCCTCACGATGTTGCTACCTTGTAACCTTGCTAATATTGTCCCCCTCAATTATGTGATAGCGACTACCTCAACCCCTAGAAGTTAGGTGCTGTATTAGGACGCGTTGCACCGCGACGTTAGATGGTCGTGGGTGAGCTAGGTGAGCTAGGTGAGCAGGGTAAGCGTCCTTCTTACTTTTCTATACTATTAACCAACAAGTGAGTAGACGCGTAATTTCGGCGAAGAAACCTCTATGAGCGATTTTGGGACCCTTCCAGACTCGCTCGCCACTTATCTTGCTCGACAAAATCGAACGTTTCGAAACCTGTTTTGTACTAAGCTAGTTAGGAAGACAATTACCATTCGCGCCACCTAACATCAGAGGGCCTTTCCTTGTGCACCCTAAACAGACATCGATACCGATATACTCGCCAGCACATCTCCCTCCCTGCATTAATCCATCCTACATCATATACCAAAAGACTTACATACAATTTCAAGAGAGCCCATTGAATTTCAATGCACCATGACGCCCACGCCCCTTGAAAATGGAGTATCTAGTTGAAGTCGCGAACTAAAAGACGATTTAGCAAAAGCTCAATCCGAAAATTTCGTCTGTTCAAAACCCTTTCCTTAGCTAATAAGAAACCCGGGTTTGTGCGCATCGTTGCCTTTGTCGACATTCTGTTCTGCTATACCTACTTTAAGTTGTATCTGCTCTTCTGTATTAGCTCCGAATCTAGGATCCATTTCTTCAACCTCGCAAGCCTCTCGAAGTAACACTACATTCTCAACTGCCTTCTCAACTACTATCAATTTCAACATATCCTCTAACAATAACACTCTAACGTCAACCGCGACATCTCCAACCCTCCTACTAGTTTCCACCTCTCCATCCACTTCTTCACTTCTCGCAAGAGCAAATCCTAATCCAACGCCGCCGCCCACAACAGGGACATCATGGAGCATCACCCTCGGCCAAGAAATTGGGATCCTCGTCGCTGCCGTCTTCAGCCTTCTGGGTATAGTCCTTTTTTTCAGCATAATATGGAGCTATCAATCTCCAGAGCAAGTCATGCGACGAGAACAAGGGCATCGATTAGATGGCTAGAGCAATTATATCCTACAGAAGATCCTCGTGCCGGTCTTTGGAAAAGGAAACGAGCTGAAAGTACTCGAAGCCGCCGCGTGCGCAGGCCAGGTGATCATTGTGGACAGACTGATCAGGGAGGATCTCAAGGATCTTGAGCCGAGCAAATACTACACCGCATTGCGGGCTGCGGCATACAAGGGAAATGTTGGGATTGTGATGATGCTGCTTCAGCGCAATGCATTGCAGGCTGCGGCAGACGAGCAAGAAGCCGAGAGTTCGGAGGAGCCGTCTCAACGCATAAAGAGCGCCCTAGAGGCGGCGGTGCATGGAGGACATCACCGAATTGCTGAGGTACTTGTCTCATTCCCGATCCTTGTGCGTTTGAGAAAACCTTAGAAAGGCCATTCCTGATACGGTTAAATAAAATCGAATGATTATAAGGTAGTTTCACTTTATAATCGTTCTAGAAATCATCATGGGGCTGATCAGAGGTCCGTTACGTAGAAGCGGTTAGCATAGGTGGTACTTTATCGTCATGTCTGGCGAGAACTAAGCTCTAGGCGTCGACGATGTCACGGAGGCCCACGCCGTTAGAGGAGATGTGTGGCCACGTTAACGAGACTAGGGTTGCGTCTATAAAGGATACAATGTAGAGTGTAAGCTGAGGGGAGTCCGTCGTGAGATAGTCATCTATGGTGCGCGGTGCATTAGGAGAAATGCTGAAAACCTTGAAATCTCCATGGTTGGCTTGAAGAGATGGCGAGTCGGTCGGCTTCGGGAGTTTTAAGGCTAATGGATGCTCGTCAATGCTTGTTTCAAAGGAAACATGAGAAAAGTCACAGCCGGACGCTCATGGGTAGATGACTGAGGGACATGAATCTCCAGCTTATCGTGTTCCTAACAGGGCCAGCATAAATATATCAAGTATATAAGCTTGTAAATTACAGTAAGACGGATGTGACCGCCGAGCTTTTTCCATCCGTCACGTCCCAGAAGTCGTGCAAGGCTGTGATGTAGCTTCTCTAGGTCGAGGATGTTGAATAGAGAGGGTGCTACCTACGAGGCACTGGAGGATTCTCAGGAATATGAGAATCCGGAGGAATCTTCATATTATGCATGGATGGTTATATGCATATATCCATCAGCTCTTTGAGCCTTTGTCACAGCCACCTATATCAAGAGAAGGATGGTCTATAGCATAGTTAGTTAATCAATCACTTTCATATTCTGATTTTCCTGCTGCGTCTGCTCTACTTTTGACAGAGGACACGACATCATTGAAGCGAATAGTCTAGCACATGATGGCATTTCATAGCATAGGAGTGTCATTAAAGAAAAAGACAGGGAGAATCTCATTATTAGGCATTCAGGCTTGAAGTGCCTTCTTCGCCTTTCGGCCCACAATGAGCCTCCTGAGCGTCTCCATCTTTTCCTACCAACCTGAGTATCCTCGTGTGAATTAGCCTAGGGCTAAAGAGTCTGAAGATGGTATGTAGACCATTTTCCCGCCTACCCATCTTTATACACAGTAGATGCTTATGTATCATTTTGAAGAGGGCTAAATGTATTAGAAGAAGCACAACGCCTCGCACGGGAGGGGTGTACAACTGAAGGATTTAGTGACAAGGATATATCATATTTGGGAACTCGACAGGATATCCTGCCCACAATGGATCTAAGGCCAAGGGCTATTGGCTAATAGGCTAATAGGCTAATATGCTAATGAAATAAAGACTTAAAGGTTAGTGTTTAATGCATGGAAGTTTCCATGCATCGTCATGATGTTTCTCCTTCATTCTCTAGAACAGAGAATGCCCAGGTGCCTACGGGCACCAAACCATCTTTATTCAACATGTATGTATGTATGTATGTATGTATGTATGTATTGCGAATGTGATTGGAATTGACCGCTGCCTAATGGCTCCCATTTGGCTGGCATGACCAACACGCCAGGGCGATCCCAGGGCGGTCCACAGTAATGAATGTTTGAATATCTTGTCAATTGGCAATTCCATTGTGACTGCAGCTCATTCGGGGCCCTATGCCCCACTTTGAAGATGCATCTCAGCGCGTCGTCTGTTGCGTATCATCAGAATTCGTATTCGGACTTCATATCAGCGCGTTGCGTGTCGCATGTCGCGTATTATCAGAATTCGTATTCGGATTTGAAAAAGGCAATTATGCCCAGAGGCGGTGCAGATTAAAATACTGGCATCTTTTGCGTAGTAAAAGCCAATCGTCTCTTCCGCCCTTGATCCACGTAGGGCTGTGGGCAAAACCACTAATTCATTCATGTCTTCTCTCCTTCCCACATTTTAGAAGAAAGCTATCCTACAACATCGACCAGACAAGCGCATCCATCATGGCCGACGTCGTTCACACAGCTAGCTATGTTGTTGCGGCCTTTCTGGCCTCTATTGCCCTCAACATAATTCGCCAGCTGTATTTCTACAACAAAAATGAGCCCCCGGTCGTCTTTCATTGGGTGCCGTTCCTCGGAAACACCATTACTTATGGCATGGAACCATACACGTTCTTCGCAGCCTCCAGAGAGAAGTACGGCAACATCTTTACCTTCATCCTACTAGGCCAGAAAACGACGGTGTACCTTGGCCTCGGCGGCAATGAATTTATCCTCAATGGAAAACTGAAGGACGTCAATGCCGAGGAGGTTTATGGTCCGCTCACTACCCCAGTATTTGGCTCCGATGTTGTTTATGACTGTCCGAACTGGAAGCTCATGGAGCAAAAGAAGTTCATTAAATTTGGCCTGACCCAAAAAGCTCTCGAGTCGCATGTTCAGTTGATCGAGAAGGAGGTTCTCGACTACATCAAGACCTCTCCTAGATTCAAGGGCGCCTCGGGAACCGTCGACATTTCCGCTGCTATGAGTGAAATTACCATCTTCACAGCAGCTCGCGCACTGCAGGGAGAAGAGGTCCGCCAGAAGCTCACCGCCGAATTCGCCGAATTGTACCACGATCTAGATAGGGGATTTAGTCCCATCAACTTCATGCTTCCCTGGGCACCACTACCACATAATCGAAAGAGAGACATAGCCCGCGAGACGATGAAAACCATCTACATGGATATTATCAACGACCGCCGTAAGAACGGAGGAGAAGAGGGCTCTGATATGATCTGGAATCTCATGAAATGCGTATACAAGGACGGAACACCAATACCAGATAAGGAGATTGCGCACATGATGATATGCCTCCTAATGGCAGGCCAGCATACGTCTTCAGCATCTAGCTCCTGGATCATGCTTCGTGTGGCATCCCAACCCAAAATTGCGGAAGAGCTTTACCAAGAACAATTGCAAAATCTAGCACACGACAAGCAGCTCCAACCCCTCCAATATTCTCATTTGGCGAAACTCCCTCTTCTTCAGAACACTATCAAAGAGACATTGCGCCTTCACGGTTCCATCCATTCTATCATGCGCAAAGTCAAGAACCCACTTCCGGTCCCTGGTACACCGTATGTCATCCCAGTCAACCACATCCTCCTCGCATCGCCAGGCGTGACAGCACTTAGCGACGAATTCTTTCCCGATGCGACCAGTTGGAGCCCACACCGCTGGGACGATAGGGTCGAGGAAGAGGAAGATGGAGATATGGTGGATTACGGGTACGGCGCGGTCAACAAGGGCACTAGAAGCCCCTACCTACCGTTTGGTGCTGGCCGACATCGTTGTATTGGAGAAAAGTTTGCCTACATGAATCTAGCCGTCATCATCTCGACCTTGGTGCGCAACTTCACTTTTGACAACTTGGAGGGAAAGGAAGGTGTACCGGAGACAGACTTCACGTCCCTCTTCGCCCGCCCGATGTTATCTTCTTACATTCGGTGGGAACGATGCTCTCCTGAGAGTGCATGAGCAATCATCTTGAGCCCTGTCTCGAGTGCCAGATCACTTGACTTCGCCTTTTAGCTAGCCTTCCTCAACAAGTCTCACTCTAATTTCCTGTACACAGGACACCTTGGGGAGCTTCCTTTTGATACTCCTTAGACCATAGAATACTACTTTATTTGACCTATTCTACACCATGAGTTCTACATGATGACTGCCGTTGCTCTCCCTACTGAAAGCCCTAGAGCTCCCTTTTTACTCAACTAGAAACTGTGAGTTCTCCATTCCTAGAGATGAAATTGAAATGATAGTTGCAGAATGCTGCTGGAATTAAGACCACCGCCGGATGAGAAGTCTCAACCATGGGCTGGGCAGGATGTTTGTCCCCTAAGAAAATGACGGTTCATCATCTTCATTAACAAGCTTAAGATCAAAATTAGTTAAAAGGTATACCATTGTCATTTTCACAATAGTTGAAACGTAGAATCTACTGGGACTGTAATTTGTCAAAATATACCGTCAGCTATTTTTCTAATAATGTTGTCAAAATATTGCAGATTTTACGTCCCACATGCGCCTAACCGATCCCCAAAGTGGTGTTGAACTGAATACAATAGAATTGATTGAATTGAATTGAAACTATCTACCTACGGAGCTCTATTTGAATACTCAATAGAGTGTTTGCTATTGAGTTTGTTGTTTGCTAAATGAATGTTTGCCTTTGAGGATCTCGAGGATCCTTATGCACCTGAATCCGAAAAAGTCATCCCGGCCCGGGCCCCTGGCCCGGGTCCCTATTCAACAAGTGGGAATATTGAACTTGGTTGTATAAACCGTGACTTGGAAGAAGCAACATTCTCTGATGTGGTAGCGAAACGAAACCCATCAAACTTCATTGGGTCGTTGTAGTTCCTGGGATCTAACATCAGGGCACGCTCTGCAATTTTGATGTAATTACCGGCTGGAACGTAGGTTCCATCCGAGAAAGTAAAATCTGACATGGCTTTGCGGTCGGCGCTCCCTAGAACCGTTATGTTTGATCGGAAATAGAGGTACGATATTTTAACTTACCATTCTGTAGTGGGTGATGTCTCGCTGTCTCTTTTAGAAAGCTATCGAGGAGTGGGGTGTCGAGGTTGGTGTTACCGTATAGTTCTCCTTGTGGCATTGACGAGAGCTCCTGTCGGAGTGGTTCCAAATATTCTGGATGCTTGCAAAGTCTGTATATTGCGAATGTTGTGAACTGAAGAGCGATTAGTACATCTGCTTACAAAACTGGCAGTCTTTTCGCATGAGTTCCACTATGAATTCGGAGCCGAACTCCACTTACCATAGGCATTTGGGAAGCTGCACCAAAAACAAACCCCAAAGCTCGCTGCGCAATATTCAACACTGTTGCATTTTGGTCTCTGCGATTTGAGTTGATTAGGTATTGAAGGAGTGAAAGCTACAGGTGAGCATCGTTCCGAGCTATATCCTTAACAGCAGATGTCAGATTGTACAATCGCGACGGATATGCATATGATAGGTGATAAACTTACGGCCAAGATATACTCGTGGTCCTGTGGAGAAAGGCATGAATTCTGAACCCAGCTTCCTGCCTTCCCATCTGGATGGACGAAACTCTTCCGCATCCGGTCCCCAGATATCAGACCTGCGAAACATAGTGTACTGCGAGATACTGCGAGAATCGCACAAACTCACCCTTGCGGATGGCGATGGGCTGACTTTCATCGGGCCCACCCCCGCGAGGAAGAATGGTGTCTCGTACAGCGCGGCGGTGAAGACTCACAGGTGTCAGGGGCAGCAATCGCAGCGATTCAAAGAGAATGTGCCTAAGTATCTTGCACGCCTTGAGCGATTCGAAGGTTGGCATGACTCCTGGTGGGAAGCAGGCCAGCACTTCAGCACGTGCGCGAGCATATTCCTCGGGGTGCCGTGCGAGGAACAACATGGCATAGCTCAGGAGATTGGCCGTGGTGTTGCGTCCTGCTAGAATAAGCTGCATAACCGGTCACGAAGTTCGATGGGGTCACGAATGTCGGTGACCAAATCATGCAGCAACACTTTCTTTTCTACTTCAGGCTCGTCTTTGCTTTTACTCTTGATCTTGGCTTGTGATTGACCATCCAATGCTGCTCGTACATAACTGGAAACAAAGCTGTGGATTGTTTTGGCGGCAGTACGGAACTCCTTGTCTGGCACGACCCAGTAGAAAATGTCGAGTCGCGCACGCACGGCGATGCTATCAAGAAGTTAGCATACCTATTCTTCGACGAGAAGAGAGCCGAGAGGATCGTCAGGGCCTAACAGCTTTCGGGGCAGATCCTAAACCTTCTTCTTGAGAACAAGGTCTGTTGATTGCCCGAAAAGGAATTGGACTATCCAGCACGATAGACTTTGATTCTTCTAACATCGTTGACACAATAGTGCCTGGATATCCAAGCCTTTTCGCACAATCGGAACCGATGCTAAGATGAGGGGCCATTACGAATAACTGTACCCCCCACTGGTGGATGAAATCCCTCCCAACCACTAAGAAGATAAATTCAAAAGCAAAATAAACAGGTTGCTCACAATTGTAGGGCATAGTCTATAGCAGTAGCGAAATCGCTATCGTCATGGCCTATGGAGGCTGAAGAAGTTCCCGCAGCTTTAGCCATGGCCCTCGTCTGGCTGTTGACGGACTGACCGAACATGAGTTGCGTGCTCGTGTCCACTTCAACCAATTAGCATGCGTTTTTTGGATGGCGGAGGAGTAGAGAGGAACCAGGAACATGAACCATCCTCCCAAACACGAAGAGGAGGAGCTCAAGAGCAGGACCAAAGATATAAATTGCTTACTAGTTAAGCGAAGAAAAAGAGGCTGTATATCCACATATTCAGATGTCCACCCAGATGATTTATCTATGGGTGGTAACGCAGTAAATAAAATATCCAAGTGATGTTGAGCATCGTCGAGACTGCTGATATTATCGCGAGTAAAGTGCGGTTTGAGCTGACGGCGATAACGCTGCCAGGTGGCTCCTTCAGACGTAAGGATGGCATGGCCGAACACTTGCTTAGTGCTATCACAGCGCACCGGTCCAAATTGAAAGTCGTCGGCCTTCTGATTGAGAACCGCCCTAACGTTTTCAGGCTCGACGGTTAGGGTAGTTGAGGGGCCGATGACCTTTTCGATGCGAAAGGTGTGGCGACCCATCTGAGTGAAGGGACGTCGTCCGACATCTTCAGCAAAATTGAGCTCTAGACGACGTTGATCAGAACGTTCCTTTTTTTTGGGGGGGGGGGGGGGGGGGGGGGTTAATCATGAGAACTCACTATCCAACCGTTTACTGAACCGCATTAGATAGTGCTCCAAGCCGCCTGGCAATATGTTTGGTAGTACTGGAACTTCGCCGCAACCATTTTGGCGGCTCCACGACTTGAACCTCCATTTCCTGAGTAGGATGTTGACCCTATTGTGTACTATAAGAAGAGTAAACACCGCTATGAGGGGGTAAACCAAAGGGTAGCCCATGATGTTGCGTGTGCAGTATAGTAAGGGATTGAAATATGAATGGGTGTTCTAAAATGAATTGGAATAATGAACTCGAAGTTGGAGCTGTCTTGGGTTCTTTTATACTTAACTTATAGGTGTCTATGACTCCTGAATACCACCCATCCACGAAAAGAAATAGAGTGTGATAGCTCCGTACATCCGGTACGAGGAAATTAATTACATGTTTCGTGGAATTATGGAATAGGTATTGGAAGATTCTTGTCACATTGTAACTTAACGTTCTTAGCCAGATGTCGTTGGGGTGATCCAACCCTTTCGACTGTTTCAGGTAGGTATGCTCCTATTGTAAGACATAATTTGGTTGTACTGTAGTAAAGTGTGCATAGATCATGATAAATAGGTGTGTAGTTGAACTCAATCTAGGGAGGAGAACACGAAAATCTGGTATTAGATGAAAAATTGTGACTGAGGTGCGCCACAGAGTGGGATCAGCACACGCATTTCGGACTTATTTTTATGATGATAACGTGTATTTGGGCGAGCGCGCGAGCTCCAACCTTTACTTCAATCGATCCTCACTACTGTGCTATGGCCAGAACTTGCCAATGAATTTACATCCTTCCTCAATCCAAGGCTCATTCATGCTTAAAGATGAGCTAAATACATGATCACCTGGCCTTAGGGAAAGCAGCATCGGAAGCGCTGGGAATTTGTCCTTTACCGCCTTTGCAAACTGGGTCGAACACTCGACAGGAACCTGAAAGTACACAAGAGGTAAGTTTCTGGTAAGTTTCTGGTAAGTTTCTGGTAAGTTTCTGGTAAGTTTATTGGAGAAACACTGTAGGAGTTAACTTACTACAGAGTCCTGCTTAGAGTGAATGATCCACAAAGGCGGTATGCTCTCCATCTCCTCTAGCAGCAATGTTAGATTGAGTCGGGCATTCGTCTTGATGCCTAGCAGTCCGGGCAGCCATGCTTGCTGAACGATACTCAGTAACAATGGCCACATCTTGGTAGGATCTCCCTCGGACCGGACGGCTCCAGGTTCGATGTTGCGAATATAATCGCGGATCAAGGCCTCGGATTGCCTTGTCCGGGGTGGTCGAGATCCCAATATGACTCTGGGGGTTGGAACGGTGTGTTTGGTTGAGCCACTTCCACCCAAGAGGGTGGAGACGCAGATGACAGCTTTGATATCAATCTTGGACGAGAAGAGGAAGGCCGACTGGAGGGCCAGATTACCACCTGCGCTCTCGCCCAGCGATGCAACGCGTGTGAGATCTGTAGAGGCGCGCCATGATTCACGACGGGCAATCGACGGCAACCCATCGCGCATCTAGGTCGAGAAACGGTCGACGTCGGCCAGAATATCAGTCCCGTTCGCTTCAGGGAGAAGACGATGATCCGGGCTAATGATCAAGGCACCTTGCGATAAGGCAAACTCCAGAGTCCTGTATGTCACAGAGGTAAGCAATTACCGTAATAATTGTTGGACTGCCCACCAGCAGAGAGATTTTATACTGCTGACTGACCATTTTGGCCACCACGGCCCATACATACGATGGCCCGCAATGAACCCATTTTCGGCTCCTAATACTCGAAAGCGCCATGTCCTCTGCAGATCATTGATATTGTCTCACATAACAATGACATGTTGGAGAAGGTGATTAGGACTATCGAAGCGCATGTAATGGGCCCCTGTTCAATCCTGGCAGTAGCACTTTCGTAGACTGCAGGTCACTAATGGAGGAAGCGCTGATAGTGTATTAAAATTGTTTCAGTGGGACACTATTTCTGGAGGCATTCTAGAAACATGATTGGGCCAAATGGTTGGCCAGTATTTCGCTGCACTCTTTTGTATATTTTTACATCTTTCTATACTTGCCGTATCTAAAGAATGCAAAAGGTTGCAAAAGATGCAGAAGGATGTGAAAGGATGTGAAATGATACGTGTGAGGTGAAACCGGGACAGCCTCTAAACACCGAAACAGCCCCATGATTCAAGAACCAAAGCCACCTCCAAATTTTCATGAATCTCGTACAAGTTTGTCTTCCTTTCCAAGATCAAAATATGTGCTTGGACATATTATCGATACGGTCGCCGACAACACTTAATGACATTTTGAGATATTTCAACGCGAAGTGCAACGACAATGAAGTCAAATACTTATGTTACGATGTTCAGAGATTCAGAGATTTCACGAAGGCAGTGAGCTGGAAAAAGGGTCGCAATGGAGTCATTTATGATAATTTGGGTGGCAGTTCAGTCATTTGCCGTATTTATAAACACTCCATCCTTGCTCTAAAGCTTTTGTAGTATCTGTTGAATGTGTGATCACGAGCGGAAGAGTCAGAGTGATAAAATGTATGAATAGCATGTAGAATAGAGTTTAGTCTAGCTATGTAAATCTATCTACTATTTATATGTCTTCGCCTGAATAGGCACCAGTCGGCTATTGGACTGTATGCAGGTGAATATCCTGCTCTGGTGTTCGGTGCATGATATGAGACATGCATATGTGAGAACTGAATATCTCAACAGTATCTGTTCCGCTGCGCTCTTCTAGGCTATTTGCCACGCTGCCTCCCTTGCTCACAATTACGCATTCTTCTCAATCATAGCTCGTCTGTCAGACCTTCCTTTAATTCTCGTCGAGAGATCAAATACGGGTAACTCAAGTGGGAAGTCCACAGAATCAAGCAGTTGAGCCAGTAACAGGTACCACACTAGCAGACAAAACGTGAAATTGAAAGCTCCAGAAATCTAGCCACGATGCTGTTAGTTATTGTCTATAAACTGCCGCTTCCTTAGCGAACAAGTGGAGAATTGTAGCAGACATACATGTAGAAGTCTGGTAGATAGCTCGGACTTGCCCTCTGCACTGACCCAGTAGGACGCACACAAGGTGAATAGGGCGAGGTCGAGAAGTATGAAAATCAAGACAAAGATGGCGTTGGTGCGGAACGAGCAGACGAGGTACATAGAAGACAGTAGCCCAAGAAAGAGAATGAAGTATGCCAAGGTCGAATCGAATTCAGCAATGGCAGCTGCCATCTCAGCTTCCGTTTTAGCGTCTGCTGTATACGCACCAAGAGCATTGTAGATGGGCTGCAGGGTTGCGGCGAAGGTTAACCAAAAGGCCCCGTAGCTGCCAAAGACTACCATGGTGAAGGTATTGCCAATCGCCCATTCCATGACAGATCCAATTATTTGCAGCATGCCGCCAAAGAAGTAAAAGGCGCCTTTTTATGTCAGAACTAAGAAGTGATTTTATCATGGGTATTTCAACATACCAATGAGTGCTGCGCCATTGCCTCCCGCACCTCGCCAGCCCATCTGTGTACAAGCAAGTGGCGTGGAAGCAATAACAAAGCCGAGTAGGGCAAGAGGTGTTGGGTTGCCGAAGGTCCTGCGAAGTTGACCCTTAACAGCAATCTCGGGATTTAAGTACATCCTCTCAAAGGCATCCATGGGGATGACAACACTGCCATTTGTCGTATAGCGATTAAGTTCGATTGGCGGCTTTAAGTCCTCATTCTGATGATCGCGACATTTGATGCTGCCTGCACTAGTCATAGCATCACCATTACGTCCCATTGATGGATGGTTGTCCATGTTGAATTCGGGACTTCTGCCTTCGTGATCTTAAGGTTAAGGTGTGGCGCACAAGTAAATGCGTGGAAGGGTATGGTAAAAGTCTTGGCTTGAGAGGAACCGGAGAGATCGACTTTTATATGATAATGCGGGGCCCCAGACGGAGACCTAGATAGCCTGATTTTCATTACTGACAGTGTGGGGAAAGTCGAGGAACAGCCGTTCATCTAATCCTCTATCTCGCCCATCTCCGTCTTGCATGCTATGCATGCGGGGCTCCGGGCGGAGACTTGAATAGCTTGATTTTCATTACCGGCAAGTGCGGGGAAGAATACGTCATGCGGTAGTCGGATAGATATTGGTGCAGTATTTGGTTTATGTCCGTCCATTCGCCCGAGCATTAGACCACTGAGAGTTAGAATATTTGTTTGGGGATCATCGCGGTCCGGGGATCATCGCGGTCCGGGGATCATCGCGGTCCGGAGATCATCGCGGTCCGTAGCCCGGAGAGGAGTCAGCTGTTGATGCTCGAAGAATGGCACGGCTGTCGCTCTAGAGGCCGCTCGCTTGGTGGCCCCTGGCCAAGGAGATGGAAAAAGGAATATCTAATAGCTCCGAATACCGTGCTGGTCTCCAGCCCAAGGCCCTCTGGTTATTGCCAAGGTAGAAGAAGGTCGCATTTTCGATTTAGGTGTTTCGCACTCGCACTAGCGTAGAGAACAGGACCAAATATCTTAGCTGTCCTCACTAGTTTAGGTATTTGCGACAACACGCTGTTCTTGTAGCAACATACTGTTCTTGCAACAACATTCGCGAACCTGTCTTTAGGCGCGGAGCATCTATCCTTTACAACACTAGTACAGACGGGTAACGATCAAGACGGGACAGTTAACCTAAAGGATCTATTACAAGCACCTATGTAGGACGTATACAAACAATGGTTACGGCGAGCTCTTCCTCGCAGAAAGGCAAAGCGATCTTTTAAAAAATACCTCGAGAATGAGAGTTTGTGGATGGGCCAGACGTTGGAAAATCTTACAGAGATCATAGACTCGACGCGCAAACAGATAATATCACTGTAGGCTATAGGTTAGTTAATCGCAACCAAAAGATTCATTATGGAATGTGGAGCAAAGGAGGATACTCTTACAGACAGTATAGAGAAATCCCGGTAGTCGGACTTGATTAATCAATGTAGAATAAAGCCAATTCCCATGCATCTCATCTATGACTATGAAATCTAGACAGCTCTCAAGTCATTGCCGCTTCATATCTAGCACAAAGGATCGGAGGGGGTTACGGGTACTGTAAATGACACGGCACTAGAATATGTATAGCACTAAGATAGGTACAGTAACGTTACTATAATACGTTGTAGAGAATCGTTCCTATAAAAATTGCTTCGTCTTAAAAATTGAAAGTAGTTAAGAACAAGGTAGCTAATTAAGCATTGTGAAGGTCACGTTGTACAATATTAGAGTTAGCTTCTATTTAGAGGCTAGAGGTAAGATCTTTAACATTTAGAATCATTTCACACACTTTAATCCCTCACAAGTGGTAGTGTGCGCTAAGTTTAATGTAGACAACTATAGCTCTACACAATGATAGAGCTAACCCTAATGAAATAAGGTAGTGCTAGGCTAAACTAGCACTAAGGGCCATAATTCCTTTAAGCCTAGTCATCCATCCCTTAGTCTAAATTCCTTGTTAGCCATTGTTTTTAGAAAGTATCTTAGTTAGCTTAATATTATATTTCTAGTTAAATCTCATAATAAGAGTGATGTCTTTAAATATTAAGTAAGGAGCAAGTGCACACTATTATAATGCTATAGGGGGCTAATTATATTTTAGGATTTATATTTTAGTGCCTAAAGTCTAATGCCATGTGTCACGATCACACAGAGCAAGTCATGTGGAGTTTAAGTGCTAGTTCGTATAAAATACCAAGCCCACCCTAGCCGGCAGGAATGGGTTTCCTTCCTCGAATGCATCTACGGCGATAATACTATATTAGACACATTTGGGATATTTAAAGGCAAGAACGTGTTACAAGGCTAGATTCCGTACGATCTAATAGACAAGTGGTATTTCTCAGCAAACTCAAAGGGCTGGACTTCAAATCTCCTTAGATTAGAGCTACAACGCGTGCTACCGTATACCGAGCCTCGCGTCAGCCACAGTTCTGAAGAGCCAACTATAATTACAGTATTAACTCTACAACTGTAAAAATTTGAAATTAAGGTTAAGTGACAATTAGCAATAAAAATTCAGTTTGAGTTTGACTTCTTGAGTATTTGGATCCTGTACTTCAGCCTCGTCTCTCAGTGGCGGGGTAGTTTCACAAGGCTGCCCCTCGTTTTTTAGTTCGCGAGAGTTTTCTGGCCGAATGAGTCCAACTTTCACCCTCTGACTCCACCACACCACACCACATCTACCATCGTGCTATTTAGTGGCATAACATCGCAACTTTCGTTCCTTCCCATTTTCTGATCTGCAACCCACGGACGCTACCAATCGATAGCCAAGATGGCGTCCGAACAACCAAAAGAAACTCCCCTCACCGACCCCGCCAACGCGCCCTCCGCCGAGGGAGCAGCTGGCGACGCTCTAGCACCCTCGAAAAAGGGCGCAAAGAAGGCCGAAGCCAAAGCGAAGAAAGACGCAGAAAAGGCACGCAAGGCTGCCGAGCGTGAAGCTGCAGCTGCTACTCAATCTGCCGCCGCGTCGGAAGATCTCGCAAAGGACAATTATGGCGAGGTTTCAAAGGACAAGGAAATCGACACAGCAATTGTAAACTTGCGATCACTGGGCGAGGAACATATTGGCAAGACTATCAAGTTAAGAGGATGGATCCAAAATGCGAGAATGCAGGGTGCAAAGATGGCATTTGTGGAATTGAGAGAGGAGGGGGCTTGCACCGTTCAAGGTGTTGTTGCTGCGAGTCCGGAGGGGAAGCCGGTGAGCAAGCAGATGGTCAAATGGATTGGGGCCTTGAAGTTGGAGAGTTTTGTGTCGCTGGAGGCTACGGCGCAGAAACCACTAGAGCCTGTCAAGAGTTGTAAGGTCAGCTTGTTTGAGTTGCATCTTACAAAGGTGTACCTTGTTGCTCCAGCTCCAGAAATGTTGGGCCTTGGTCTTGCGGCTGCGAACAGAGCGGTTGGAAATTTGGATGATGAGACGATCAGCGATGCTGTAGAGAGTAAGAACTTTCTGTCCCTGGTTTTTTTGCAAATGCTAATTTACGTTATTAGATCTGGCTAGCACAGAAGGAGCTCCTGTTGCAAGTCTGGCAACCCATCTCAACAACCCAGCTATGCACAAGCGTGCTCCCGTCAGTCAAGCAATTGCCGATATTCGAATTGCCGTTGAGGATCTGTTCTGTGAATATTTGAGAGCTCGTCGTTTCAAGCGCTTCCACCCTCAAGTTTGATCAGTGCTGCATCAGAAGGTGGTGCTACATGAGTGGGAAAAGACAATACATTAAATTACAAAGGGAACAGACCGAGCTACAATACTCAAACTTTGAATTAATATACGAATACTAAGCCGCATAGATGCGTCTGCAAACTGCAATTAAAGATACAGGCATATAAGAGATAGAAGATAATAAGTTTTTCATCAACATTTTGCAGACGCTGCTAAGAGACAAATTTGGAACGATCATTTCCATATGGAATACAACGGATATTAAGACAATGATAGGGGATTAGGCTATCTAAATGGTGGCAGAGGAAGAAAAGAAGATAGCTATAGAGAATCATGTAAAGCAAGGGGAATCCGACTCTTAAAACGAAGCCTATATGGCAAAAGGCAAAGACAAGAGAACAATTCCTACCTGCGAGCATTGCAAGAAGAGAGGGCATACAATTGAGCGTTGCTTTCATTTGAAGCCAGAGCTTCGGCCGTCTTGGTGGGTGGATAAAGATCAAGGAAATGAAGACTCTCAAACAAATCTTGCCTTTTGAGCTCTTGAGAGTTGGGGCAAATCATTAGCCTACTCCATTTTTGAGAATTGGGCTAAATCATCAGGCAGCTCTTGTCTTTTTGAGCATCGGCCAAATTATCGGCCTACTCTACATTTAAGAATTGGCCAAATCACCGGCCTTGAATTTAAGAAATTGGGCCAAATCATCAGCCTACATTTTTGATATTCTTCATTCTCTACTCTATTCTATTCTACGGGTATCATGAGAGCAGTATGTGGTTCTCACGATGCGGGGGAGTGTTGAATAAAGGGAGTTTGGGTTTGGTGCCTGTAGGCACCCAGGGATTGAGAATTCATGAGAATCCTCCGTGCATGGCTCTTTGAGCCTTTGTTTCAGACTCTCTCTATTATGAGAGCCTTTTCCTAGTCTAGATAATCAATCAATTCAATTTTATACAATGCGCAGGTTGCACCGCAACTTTCAATCTCAACAGTAGTGTCCTCTCACATGCTAGTGGCTGGGACTGTCTGCAGAACTCAGCACATGGGGCCATTCTTTGTAGGCACAGCATGATGCAGATGTTCTCGTAATCATTTCACCCTGAGCGCTGCTGAGAAGTCTTGTCGGATTCCCTGCATCCTAGATGCCAATGTGTGGCGCGGATACGGCCCGTCACATTGTCTGCCTGCCCTCGCCCATTTCCTTTTCAATCCAGTTTCCGGTTTCGTTACCTGTGACCGTGGCCAGAATGCATTTCAGGCAAGACATCCTCTAGGGCAGGCCACGAAGCGGCGCAAAATGGACCTCGGGATGGTTCGAGGGAGGAACCTTGCATGCACTCATCGCAGATCAGCTCCAATGTCAAGCACGCACAATGTACTGCACAAGCGAAGTTCACTGAAGGCACCACCACAGCTGCTTACATCCAGTGCGAATTAAGACCCAGCTAGGCAAAAGTCGGTCATGTTATTGTAGGGAATTTTAGATTGACCGTCTTGTAGAATGTAGTGCAGGCTAGGAGTAATTTGATGAGACTGCACGACATCCTACCCACACAGGTCCTAAACGTGACGGGATGCCATCTGTCCTATGGAGAGGATTGAATTCCTACATTCTGTAACAGATACTAACCCTGCTTTGATTCGCTATCTATTTGGCTGCTAAGTGGTTGGAAAGGCAGAACGTTTCAGTACTCTTATTATAATAAAATAGGGACAGAATTGTAGAAGATACTAGAAATTGAGTGGCATTATAGAGATGAAGAAAGACAGATTAAGCTAACTAATATGTTGACTCATTAACACTATACCATCTTTAAGCCTTGTGTGAATTGGAGAAATGAAATAAATATCACTTTATGATATTAATATACTTGAGGTATACGAGGTTAGGGGGAAGTATTAAGTATAATCTCGAGCGTGGTGTCGTCCATAGGTCTGGTTTTCCCATGGTAGCCCCGTAATATATGGTGAGACTGAATTTCTTCCGTTATACCACTATATCCAAGATTTCGTATTCTGCATATAAATATGGATAAATCCGTGGGATTTTCCAATATACACCATATCCAAGGTTCACCGTATCCAAAGTTCCGGTATTTTAGGTACAAATATGGAGAAATCCGTAGGATTCTTCCGTTATTAAAGTCAAAAGTCCGGTACAATAAATCCGGGTACACGACACTGCCAGCAGAATCCCATCTTGATGACGCTATCATGACGTATCCATGTTCCGAACTTAAGGAAGGGATCGATATTAAGGTCACGAGGTTCGGGCTCGCGAGGCGACCAGCTACAGGATGGCAACCCAGTTTAGAGGGCCGAGGTTAGGAAGGGGTCCCCTCGTCAGTGGGCTCATGCCTAATGGTCAACTTTGGAACTCTGGGAAGAAGAGAGACTAAGAGAGAGACCTACCTACCTACCTACCTACCTACCACAGTATACTGTGTACAGTATGGTGTTGTGTACCAGTGGTGACGGAAGTGGCGTTGATGAAGAAGGAATGAACGCTATCTTCCCCGCAAGCCAAGGTTGACATGCGTCAGTCAGGGGGTGCAGCCAATAGCCCGCGTTCATTTCATTCCAGCCGAATCTGTCGGAGCCTCAGAGGTCCAGACGGCCATCGAACCTCATTACACCTGAATATGATGAGCCCTTATGCAGAATATGCCAAAAGGAGATCGAGATCCAGAACTTTTCTGGGACTGCTACATCGCCAATCATAGCCCGCTCCAGCTATTCGGTTCAAACGAGAGCCACGCCAAGGCGGCGCACGCGACACCGCAAATGATTTAATTTCTTACCAGAGAATCGAAAATAGAGATTGCCTCTCCCACAGCGTCTTTGCTTGAATTGCTTGCAACTACGCAAACGGAACTCCTCGTGTAGAAACCCCATATGCCAAATGATTTTGGCAAATATCAGCTTTCTCGACGCCCCATGGTCGAAAGTAGATACCGAATGGAATTCTCTGAATCTTCAATCGTCATTGGCACTGCTAGAGGATGAAATAAGTACAGTCAACCAAAGCTTGCTTCGACTAGTTGCATTCCGTCCTTGTAGCAGTGATGCAGGATCCCTAGAGGGATGAGAGGACTATTCTAAAATGATGTGATAATGGGCCTGATGGTGGGCGGACGCTGCATATAAAATGCTGGCAATCGCTCGCTCTGTGCTATGGACCAAACCATCAACTCTTCCGCTTCTTCATCTGCAGCAAAACAGCACTATTATCATCATATTTTTGACGTCAAAACTAATCAACAACAATGAAGATCCAATACCTCCTTGGTAGGTTTTACACGCCTCTTTAGTACAAGACTTACATTGGTTACAGCAATGCTGTGGGCAGCATACGTGACAGCCCAGTGTGACCCACCTAAGATAGATTGCACGGATTTTACAGGGCAGGATTGCACTGGACTCTGCGGTTCGGGCCAGGGACAACCTCAACAGGCTTGCATAACGTGTTGCGAAGGTGCTTGCGTTAAGCCAGGTAAAGGCAATGCAGCAAAACTTTGTCAGAATATCTTTTCTGCATGTCAGAAAAAGCATTAAAATCATGGTGAGCGTCTCTACCAACAAAAGTATATGCATAACTACATTCAAATCACTCGTACAAAAGTTTCTTCCTTAACACTGTCTAGGCCGCAATCCTTGAAAGTACGGGTGGAGGGTGAAGGTGTCAAGGAGGGGGGGGCTGCATTAATCTCGACGAGTTGAGGATATGGGATGCAAGGCGTCTACAACGCATGATGTCACTCATTTAGGGGAGGGGGAGCTGCATTGATCTCGATGAGTTGAGGATATGGGATGTAAGGCGTCTACAACGCAAGATGTCACTCATTTAGGGGAGGGGATTGGGATTCTGATTAGTCAAATCGATTCATATAAATTTTTAACTATTCTACGCAATTATTTATATTTTATGGTATATTTATAGCATTTGCTGTTAAAACTCCTACCGTTTTTTAATTACGTGATTACTAAAAGCTCATGTTCAATCACCATTAGGTGCTCGTATTCTTTTAGCTAGTATTGTGTAAAAAAAAAATTATATGTCTCACGATCACACAGAGCAAGTCATGTGGATAAAGTAGCTAGATTGAATCTAAGGACGAAAGAGAAAGAAGAAGGAAAGAAGAAGAGTGTAAAGCACTCATATATCTAAATACGGGTTTTTCGTCGCTTCTTTCCTGCTCCTTTTCATACCCAACCACAAGAACGTCCCGCAAACGATTCCTGAGCAGATGAAACGCCTGTGATATTGGATGAGCTGTTGAGGACAGAGGTCTGATTAGAGTTACACCACCGAGAGAAGACGCATTACTCGGCCGGTCGCCGGCAGACTGTGCGCGCGCTGCGAAGCCGCTCGATGACATGTCTCCACCACTCTTGGCCTATCGGCCTGTCAATGATATAGCCTAGATATTTACAAACAAAGCCGATGCTGCCAAGGGGAAGGCCCAAGGCAACAAAATGCTTAACCATCTTGCGAGGAGCTAATAAAATTGGAAGAAGAGGAGTAACAATCCACAATTCTTGCTGCTAAGTGATATATGTAGAAAGAGAGAGAGAGAGTCTCCTGTATTGGGCCAAAGCTTGGTGCCACACTTTTAACTGTTGTCGGCTGAGAAACGCATCGAGATCTCGTGCGGTTTGTTTCTTTTCTCGCCTGCATCAAGACGAGGCGTCTTTCTTGCTAATACAATGAACTAGTAATATTTCTTTTTCTCAGCTGCCTCACGTTACCTCACCTGCAGTACGTCACGGCGGTTAAGGCCACTCCGACGGAAGCTTCCATATGCTCTCAGATGCGTCGCATCTGGCCTCGAAGGTGAAGGCGGATGCTGGAAAAAGCGCACTGTCTGGGGAGAGTGCTCTAGACTGTACAGGACGGGTGTATCCCCTCAATATTCACTCATTAGAGCGACAGCGAGCGGCTGGTGTATCTTGAGATCATACTATACTGTTGTGAGTTGTCGTGATCGCTGTCCGAACATTATTAGGGATGGGGGATGAGGGCTCCTCATGAGATATGAGGCCGATTGCAAACTGGACCTCCATCAAGTTTGACTGGGATGAATAATTAATGTTAACATCTACTCTTAAAGTGTTTTATACTCTTACTATAATTGCTCGTCTATTATATCTATTATATCTATAATATTATTAAGCGAGTATAGCGGCAAGCAGAAGAGGAAGAGAAAGACTAAGTGCAAAGAAGGTGTTTTTAACTAATGATTGGACGAACAACTAGCAGAATATCTGATGAAACTAGTGCTTATGTATAGCAGAGCTGACAGGATGCCAAATTTTCTTCAACCTGTGGTCGTAAGTGTTGAAATGAATGATGTGTAAAATCCTTGATTGTAAAACTATCTAATCTAGGAAGGGGCTCTCATAATATAGAGAGCCAGAAACAAAGGCTCAAAGGCCTGTGTGCATGCATGGAGATTCTCATAAATTCTCCAAACAGAGAATCCCCGGGTGCCCACAGGCACCAAACCCAATCCCTCCCAACAGTAAGTGACCGCTATGCTCTCAACAATATTTACATGGGATACTTGACATCAATCTTTGTCACGCCGTGGTAAATCAGTGGCCACCGTTTGAAATTCGTTTTTCTGCAACTGTACATACTTGGGATTATTCACCAAAGGTACTACATTTTCGTCCCGAAAAAAGGGCTTTGCAATCGTATGTCATTCTAAGTTACGCCAGAAAGGCAAACATCACATCCACCCCGACTCTTTGCTTCTTGGATAGCAACAATGACTTGCAATTTCCTTTCTGTCTCCTCAGTCCTCACGCTCCCATTCCTCTCACCGTGCGAGTCTCCTTGTCACCATTTTGAAAATTCACGGACTACATGTCGTTCTCCCACGCTGAAACGTATCAGCTACTATCACCAACAGCAAATATTCATGTAAAGACCACTCACTGGCAACATGATTAAGCATCAGGCTTTCACCGCGAGTACCGTGCATTCACGAACTCGCAGTGGTGGTCGTGATGAGCGTGGCGATAGCAGCCATGCTGCTGGCCACCGCTGTCGGGACAGAAATCGTGCTCTGGACACTGCTGGAAGAGCTCTTACTGCCAGGCAAGCACTGTGAGTACCACGCATTATAGTAGTAGCAGTACATGCCTGAGGGACATGCGGTGGAGCCTGTGTAGCCCATGCCTCCGCCTGGCGGTATCATCAGCTCTTATCACTTCAGAATAACAATAGAAAGGGACTTACAGGTATATTCGACGAGAGTCTGCCTCCCCTTCAACGGCGTCGGAGTCGGATCGACACTCTGTGGTACTGCGCGAGTGGCCGCGATATCGCCATCTGTTGCGGTCTCAATGATGCTCCTAGTAACCGAGCCCAGGCCGTCGGTGCTAGTGGGTGGGTTGAAGATGGAAGACAGAGAGACAGGTAGACATCGCGAGTACCACTGGTTGATGAATTGACAGTAGGAGCCTGCGGGGCAGTTGTTCGCACCCGCCCAACCGGCTCCGCCGCAGGTGTCATCGATGCGGATCTGCCTGTCCGCCAACAACGTTGGAGCCGCCTCGATTATCTCCCCCCTTGTGGCAGTAGGCGTCGGGGGAGCGGTATCAACGGCACTTCTGGTGATGGAGCCCAGCCCGCCGGTGCTTGAGCGGCTGAGGATGGAGGAGTAGGACAAAGGCATGCATCCCGAGAACCAGTCGTTGTAGTATTGGCAATAGTAGCCAGCACTGCACGTGGTGTCGCTGGTCCAGCCTATGCCGCCGCAAGGGTCGTCGACGCGAATGACCTGCCTCCCTTCTAATACGGGCGGAGTTGGCGCTATTGTCTCTCCTTGCGTGATGGTGATGGAATCAAGCGTCGGAGCAGGGGCACCAATGTCAGTTCTGGTAATGGGGCCCAGTCCGCCGGTGCTGCTGGGGGGGTTGAGGATGGAGGATAGAGTCAGAGCCACACATGCCGAGTACCAGTCGTTGAAGTATTGACAGTAATAGCCCGTCGGGCAGCGAGCGTCGCTCCAGGCTATGCGTATGTTGCCACACTGATCATCGACGCGGATCTGGGGGAGTGCTGTGCCGACTGCGGCGAATAAGATAAAGGAGAGAAGAGAAGCCCTCATTGTGGAAACTTGGGCAGAAAGAGAAAATAATCACAGTTTAGGAGATGTTTTAAACGGCCGGAAGGGAGCAACAAAGGATACGGCATCTTATATACATGAATATAAATCGATAAACTGTGGGATATGGAGACAGATATTGGAAATACCAAAAGGAGACGGCACATCCCACTTGAAAGTTGATGAGGTTGTCCCTGCAGGTCATATGGTAATCATCAATTTCGCCGGACAATGGACCGGATCTGATGCGAAGAATTGAGCCTGTGAAAGAAGCTTACGATGGTTTGGAGATGAACTGCAAGATAAAGCTCGTGATACTTCTTCTCAGGTTGAATTTAGGGTATGTACAATACGACTTCGAAATTGGGGCTGTACTGGTGGCTGCAAATTGACATGAACATATGAAGAAGCGCAGGGACGTTATTGCAATGTGGTGGTCAAGTTAACCATTTGGGCAGGGTTGGTATTGTGAATTTATTGATCGATGAAAAGAAGGTCTATCTACAGGTGGAGTTGTAGGCCTATATACATTCGTGGTGTACGTGGTCGGCTATTGTAAGTGAATATCCAACAGAAGTTCGTCCCATATTTTGGTAGTGTTAAATGAAGTCGAAGATTTCTTTCTATATCTTTATATACCCTACAGCATCCAGTGTTATCACAATGATTTTTATAGCTCTGACTGAGATTTCCTTGTCTCTGGAATTAGTTTGGACATGAACCTGTTTGACAACAGTGACGAGGAATACCCTTCGGCAAATGCCAGCGTCAAGACACAGTTACGTGTGCAAAATCGAACTTTGTCTTCATTTGCTTCTTCTACACCTCTCCTTGAATCTGCTCTGTCCATCTTCCAGCATCGCCATATTCTTCGCACCTCGCTTTGTACTCACCGGTCCACATCCATCGGGCTTGCCGCTCGAGGAGCCTCTCACTCTCACGGCACAGCGACAGCGCAAGATTATTAGCCAGTGGTCGTATGACCAAGGAATAGATTGCCCAGCATATATGGCAATATCTTCCTACAACAGCATTGGTAAGCTAATCCCTCAGAAGGCAAGTAAACGCTGGATAAATTAAGGTTGACGATGCCTCCTTCCCCTCTTCCCCTCCTGCACTTCAAGGGGTCAGAGCAAAACGTGGCGAGACAGGGGTTGTGCCGGAACGTATACTACCGTACCGTCGTGCAATTTATTCACGACTGAGGGAGACATGCTTCTTACGTCCTTGGGATCCTGAAGTAGTTTTTGTCATTATAGCCTATAGAGTGGCTTTATACGCCGTAAATGGAAACAAGGTATAGTGATTTTATTATTTATTGTGTTGTATTGTTGCCAAAAATAAAGCTTTCTGGTCAAGAAGGAAAAAAGCTTGTGTTATTCGAAATTTCGAATCTTCATATTGCCCTCCTTTCAAATCAACAACACAGACTCTCCGTTTTATTTCCCTCTCTTCAGCGTAAGATCTGGCTACCGGCCCGGTGAAGAAACTTGTATTTTCGACTTGTTCCTCTATTCCGCTTCGTCAGATCTCACAATTCTCTTGGCCCACGTCGCCATCCTCTATGTGCAGCGCTTCAAGTCACATGAGTGGTGCGAAGTATAGGCTTTTAGTCTTTTATCCTGTTAGTGCTTGTTCCTTGGCCCACAGACGACGCCGGTAGTTGGTCATCGTCTGGAATAGATCAGATTCTGTTCTATATCAGAAGTCTTCTAAGGCCTGTTATTCCTTTATAATCTCCATCCTCAACCCAAAGCCTCTTTCCTCAAACAATCCCCACCGGGAATCAGCATTCTGCAGAACCATCTTTGTCACATTGCCAACCATGAAGCTCCTCTCCTCGCCGGCGCCGCTGCCTTCAGCGACGTCGCCCTCGCCCACTACCGCTGGACCTCCCTGATCCTCAACGGCATCGCCACCCTCGAATACCAATACGTGCGCCGCAACACGAACTACAACTCTCCCGTCGAGAACGTCAACTCAAACGACATCCGATGCAACGCGGGCGGCCTTGCCTCCGGATCCTCCACCAGCACCGCCACAGTGCAGGCCGGCTCCACCGTCGGGTTCAAGATGGACCAAGCCATCTTCCACCCCGGCCCCATCACGGTGTACCTCTCCAAGGCGCCCGGCAAGGCAGCCGACTACGACGGCTCCGGGCCGTGGTTCAAGATCGCGGAGCTGGGCGCGACGATCTCGAGCACCGCGATCACGTTCCCGGCGTCGAACACCGCGTCGTACAGCTTCAAGATCCCGCAGAGCACGCGTAAGCTCCCTCGCGCCTCTCCCTTCCTCCTTCCTCCCTTCCTCCTTCCTGCTTTCGCAGCGACCTGACCTGACCGCATCAAGCACCCGGCGAGTACCTGCTCCGCATCGAGCACATCGGGCTGCACGTGGCGCAGTCGTCGGGCGCGGCGCAGTTCTACATCGCCTGCGCGCAGGTCAACGTCGTTGGCAGTGGCGGCGGCAGCCCGGGCCCCACGATCAGTCTGCCCGGCGGGTATAAGGCGTCCGATCCCGGCATTCTGATTAATATCAACTGGCCCATCCCGACTAGCTACACCATCCCCGGACCGAAGGTCTGGAGTGGGTAGCTTTGGGCTGGACTAGGGGGTTTGTGTAATGAGCTGGGAAGGGGTATGTGAAGCACTGCAGAGGTTGGAATTTATGGGATACCTCTTAGTCTGGACTTGAATTTTTGGGGATGAGAAGAGAAGAAGACGGCGGGTTCGATGTATATAGCTCGGAAAATTGTCGCTCGTTACTGTAAGCACAAATTTGCGTATCATGGACGGACTCTGTGCATTTTTCCTCGCGAGATCGCTGCGACCCACAGTGCATACGGAAAATTCGATCCCAATCTCTGGATCGCATCGTCTCAAATCATCGCTTGTGCCGAAGATGGAGTGCTGAAAGAATCCTTCTGGACTTGGCGATCTGATAGTGCCTTTGGACGAAAGTATGCGACGCACGACTCGATGAGAACACCCTCGAACGTGGCTGATGACGATTAGCCGAGAGTCTCGGGTTCCATAGGATCTCCGATGTATTTTTTTCTTAATGTACAAATGAATGAGCGAAAACGTGATATGATATGAGAATAAAAACATCGAATGCGCAATATATACAGTGTCTTGCCAAATAGGCAAGTAGCACAAGAAGCTTTGCCGCCTTTTTACCCATCGGTTTCCTCTTTTTCAGCCTTCAGCCTGTATCTCCACCCCCATCATACCCATGCCTTGAGCCTCATCCCATCCCAACGACGTCTCGCTAGCCCTAACTACATCCTGATTCCTCATATTTAGAAAGAGGGATTGGCGTTCTTGAGCAGCTGCTCAAAGTATGCCTGGAACCAGGTACCAGCCTCTGGGGCCGGCTTCAGCGCATCGGACATGCCGCAGTGGGCATCGTAGCGAACGGCCGAGGTGTCGGAGGTGCCGTCACACTCTCCACCGGGCTTGATCCAGACAAACGCATCAGCAAGCGCATCGCCAGTGTTAGACGTCGGGCGGATGCCGAAGCCCGTGCCGATGACGTTGCACCAGTGGCCCCACTCCTGCTGCTGTGTTGGCTGGACGCCGTTGCGGCTGGTGTCGGTGATGAAGTGGGCTGGGAAGCCGGCAGCGGTCAGGAGCGGCGCGATGGCGTTGATGTAGCGCTTCTCGTCGCAGGTGGGGTTGGGCGTCGTATAGGCGGGGCAGGTGGCGATGCTCCAGGAGTTGTAGTTGGCGACGTTGGTGGCGAGGCCGCGGACGGCGGCGGGCGAGCCGGCGGCTTTGTAGAGGTCGCCGAACATGGTCGCGGCGGGGCCGATGTTGGCGGACCAGCCGAGCCAGCCGGCGTGGCCGGCGTCGAGGTACATGGCCACGTTTGGCAGGTTGAGCTGCTGGATGGCGTAGGTGGTCAGCTCCTTGTAGGTAGCAGCCGCGTTGGCGCACTTGGCAACGCCCATGTTGGTGACCATGTTGGCGAGGGAGTCGGGCTCGATGACAAGGACCACGCGGGTCTGGGAGTGCTTCACGAGGATCGCTTTGATGGCATCGATGTACTTCTTGTACAGTGCAGCACCGCCGTTGGCGATGGCGTACTCGCCATTGGAGGCAAGAGCGGCGCAGTCACGATCTGGGAGATCGTAGACGACGAACGTGCCGATGACTGGTGGGGAAGCACCGGCGGCATTGAGAGCCTCGATGTTGGTGAGGTATGTGTCCATGGTTGGGACTTTGGCGGCGGTATCACTGTGTCCAGTGTAAGAAATGAGAAAAGGCCATTCATGGAGTGGTACTTACAGCCAGACAAAGGTACCGACCTTGGCAACAGCAGTAGCCTTCGCGGCGAGGGTTCCAGTCAAAGATGGAATGGCCAGAGAATGGATCTCAGACGAATAGTATGGGTTGGCGTATAACTGCGCGTTCGCGAATGGATTGCCAGACACAGCAGCTGTGGTAGTGCCGGAAGGAGGGGCAGTTGTGGTTCCAGTTCCTGGAGCCGTCGTAGCTGGATTTGTGCTGCTTGATGCAACTGTGGCCGTGGAGCTGACGACTGGTGTGTTCGCGCCTGGCAGACATTGCGAGTAATATGGGTTGGAATAGACGCAGGAATACCCAGAAACACAAGTGGTAGACCCAGTGTATCCATTACCACCGCCTGAAACTGTTAGAATTGGGATGGTAAAGAATGGTTGGGAGCTTACATTGCCCCCATGGGCCGCTTTGAGCAAGAACGGCAGGTGCAAGTGCTGCTGCACCGAGGAGAATATTCTTAAGAGCCATGGTAAAGATTGAGCAGCTACTGAGACTAAAGAGATGACAGATGTTGATGATTCTTGCAGATACTCCAGAGAAGCCTCTCTTATATACACAAGTCGAGGCTACCAAGAGAAACGCTGCCCGACCATAAACAAGCCATACGGATCAAAACAGCCGTCTTCCGCCAGTGACAGTGTGGGTTGTCCGCCTTCGACGCCAGAAGAAGCCTGCAAAGGCTTGGAAGCTGAAAGAAACAATTTTGAGAAGTGCTCTGGTGCTTGATTCCCATCACGAGGAAGCATCGAGCAGGGGACAGAAGTCCATGACGAAGCAAAAAACTGGAGCATATCGAGCGCCACATACTATGCTCGGGCACGATTTCCGAAGATGGAAATGACGAAGTACTGTTGCGCACTTTGCGCGGTGTCAGGTACAACGTACATCATTAAGACGAGTGTGACCTGAGTGGTTACCAAGTCTCATGACGACGAAAGCCAAGCCAGGCACGGCTCTGAGTGATGGGCTGGAAAACGACGGACAGAGAGACAGACGGAGAGAGACAGTGGTGTGCGATATCGAGACCCACTTTGCGATGTACTCTACGTCGCCTCAGGCCGTGCACATCTACATGATGGCAATCGCATGAGGTCTAATGATCCACGCCGCCAAAAAGAGATTCAAGGAGATAGACGATACGACTCTGTGCCCTCCAATCTGAAACTACGCCAATGAAATCCAAGGAAATATATGAGAGATTACCGAATGCAAATTCAGCACATGGCGAATGCAGAATGATTGTCGGTACGTGAGGATAGACAAGCAAAAGCTTGCCTGTCAGTCGGATGACTGTGGCTATTCGGCCAACCATCCGAATAGAGTAGAGTATTATTGACCTGGCGCCTTTGCCATACAATCGGTGAGGTTTGAGAATAGTCCAGGATACCTCTGTAGCGCACAACTGCGTCGGAGATATACCGAAGTTGCCGTCGTCAACTAGCCCTAAGCAAGAGGCGCGCCCTGAGCGGTGGCGCTGTGGTATTGTGGAGTGCATGGACCTCGATATACGGGCTGGAGTGGTGGAGAGTGAGACGGCAGAGGATGCGGGGTAGTAGCTTCAGCAGCATCCGTCGGACCGGCAGTTCTAGGGCATAGATGAGATGAAATGACATGTAGAGAGTATGTACGAGCACAACATGATTCGGCGTCGTCTGGTTTTGATGCTCATCTCGCGATCGTCAATAATGACCGGAATGATGATATCCCAGCAACGGGATATCGCATCTAAGCCGACTCCGACGACAGCCCTGGATTGCAAGATCATAAGATGTCAGAGACATCTCAGAAACATGGATTATGAAGTGAAGGACCATACATACCCGTGAGGTGCTATAGAGAGATACTGGATATTGTACATGATCTCTATATGCATCATATAAAATGAATAATATAATATGAATAATATAATATATTCTTCGGTATTATTCAGTAAGGCATTATTCAGCACTGTTATGAAAGGATAAAGGATGAAATGAAGGATGAAAGATGAAAGATGAAGTTCATTTAGAGTGCGGAAAGGAGGCCCGTTAGCGCCAACGGTTACGCCTTGAGTGGACCTCTCTCCTCGCTCCCCCGCGTCACATGGCTGGCTGACATTCCCCGCAATTCAGGGGTATATAAAAAAGACATTATATATACCAATAAATTATAAATCTATATAACCCCTCTAATATACAATATAAAAGTCCCATTTAGTTCCAGCACCCCTGCCACACCTCCTCTCCTGTGCCCATCGACGCCCAACGGAAACGCCCGCGACGTTTTGCCCACAGGACCACCACGCAGGCGTCGAATCACGCACCGATCGGATAAACAACGCAATAAACGACGCACATGCAGGTACTCTCAATCCCGGCCCCTCCAAGTGCCGCCTCAGCGCAAATCGCGGCCAGCCGGTCAGACTGAGTGGCAATGGCAGCGGCATGGGGACGGGGATGGGGCCGCCGGGAATTTACAATGCTTGGTCTAATCATCACAAGTGCCGGCGATGTAACCTAACGCAACCATAGCGCCGCAGATAGCTTGGGCTGCTCCAACTTCTCCACGTCGCTTCTCCATCTTTCACCTTCTGTGCGAGTATGCGTTGGAGGTTGGAGGTTGGAGGTTGGCTTTGGTGTGTTTCCTTCCTTTTGCGTACTGCACGTCTTACTGCTGTGTATTGTAGATGAGTGAGAAGAGCGAACGCATGAATGATGTTTATCGTTTTTGCAGATCTTCACGCTCTATCCAGAACGATATCACTCTTTTTCAAACGTCGTAGATTTTTTTATAATTTTGCAGATCTTTTATGCTCTACTCAAAACCATATTTCTCTTTCCCAAATAGCGTAAACTATGTTTTCTTATCGTTTGCAGATCTTCGTGCTCTATGCAGAACAAGATTCCTCTTTCTCAAACATCATCCCATTTCATCCTCTCTCCTCCCATCTGCTTTCATCAACTCGAAGGCATTCTACATAGTATGCCTTGTGCCCTGTGAATGGCTCACGGCCCGCCTGCAATGCCCTTTCCTTCACCACCTTCTACCTGGCACATCGTCCCCATCGTCACTCCCCTCCCCTTCCTATAACCAAAACTCCGAACCTGGCAGGTCAAGTGCCGTCGCCATGGCACGGCCGTCTTTCATATGGGACCGCTGAGAAGTCCCTCTGTCACGCGTCTTAACGGTTTCGTGATTTCCACCATCGACGTCGTGCTCGCATCTCATCTTATAAAAAACCGCCTCTTTTCCTCTACCACCTCTCGGCACCCCAAATCCACCCGCAGCATCAAATCCCAAACTTCACTAGCAGCTAGCAGCCATGAAGCTCTCCCTCCTCGCCCTCGGGGCCATCCTCCTCGCCCAACAAGCATCCGCACACTGTCAGCCCCCTCCCCCCCTTTCCCCCAAGACACACCAGCCTCCTAACGCGTCCCTAGACATCTTCCAATGGCTCACCGTCAACGGCGTCAAGGGCGCCCAATACCAATACATCCGCAAGAACAGCAACTACAACTCGCCCATCACCGACCTCACCTCTTCGGACCTGCGCTGCAACGCCGGCGGCCTCTCGGGCGCCGGCTCCACAGCCTCCGTCGCCGCCGGCTCCACCCTCACCTTCACCTCCGACGTGGCCGTCTACCACCAGGGCCCCGTGAGCTTCTACCTAGCCGCGGCGCCGGGCAGCGCGGAGTCGTTCGACGGCGCGGGCGCCGTGTGGTTCAAGATCAAGGACATCGGGCCGTCGTTCAGCGCGGACGGGCAGGCGTCGTGGCCGCTGGCGAGCGCGTACAGCGTCACGATCCCCGCGAGCCTGCCCGCCGGCGAGTACCTGCTGCGCATCCAGCAGCTGGGCATCCACAACCCGTGGCCGGCTGGCGTCCCGCAGTTCTATATCGCGTGTGCGCAGATCAAGGTGACGGGTGGTGGGGAAGGGAGTCCGGGCCCGAAGGTGGCGATTCCGGGGGCGTTTAGTGAGACGGAGAGCGGGTATACGGCGAATATATATAATAACTTTCCCTTGTATACTGTGCCGGGCCCGGCGGTCTGGAGTGATTAAGAAGTCATGATGAGGAGTTGGAAGGGAGAGGAGTGGATAGTGTGGCTTGGAGATGGTTCATTGTATATACTTCGATTTAGGGAGAGGAGTTCAGTGTGCAAGCACAACACTGAAGACGCGGCGATTCGTCCTGTTGCATCTTGTGCGTCCATCAGCCTTGCTAATAGCATGGATTATGCATCTTCCTTATGTTGGATCATTCATGTTGGTGATGATTCACCGTATGCATGAGTTCTCACTTCACAGAACATTCACCATCATTCTGTTCCAATAGCCGACTGTTGCCTACTGCTGCCTATTGAGGCTAGAGGCATATATTAGATAGACATTTCCATAGCTAGACTAGACTCTATTCTACATCCTATTCTCCATTATCACTTTGACACTTCCGCTCGTGATACATTCAACACCTTAACATGTCAGTCGCTATTCCTTCCCACGCCTTTTCATGCGTGAGAATAAAAGCTGGAGGCCTGGCTCTTTCTGTAGATTTATTACTAATACTCTAGAATTTTCCCTTTAGCCCTGAAATATCAATATGCTAATATTAGGTGTTTTAGTCATCAAGGGGCTATATTTTTTTAGACATAATATCTCTCCGAATATATGTTATATAATTAACAGCATAGACTTAACAAGTAGCAACTTACGTGCTCTATTGATATTTTACATAATTTCTACTTTACAATTTCAGACAATAGAGATATATTCTTTTCTTGCTACTATTCTAACATTTTACAAACCAACAAAGACAAGGCCTACACCCTACATGTAGACAGAATTTATATGCGACATTAATATTATTAAATACAACAATCTAGTAACTAATACCCCAATCAATGCATAAAATGGAGCAGCCCACCCTGTTCATTTCTCAATTTCATCACAGGCGGAAACCTGTTTTGCGTGCATTTTATGGATGGACGTTCACAGATGTAATCTTACCGTAATGTGAAGTCCAAACTGGATCGCCTCGACAGTCTCGCGGCTTTTGCTTTCGTCTCAACAGACCAAGCCAGCAGTGCTGGAGTTGTCGTGTACGCGAGGCTATATTGCAATGTGTGACGAAGCGTCGGCACACTCATGCCTCGCGACTTCACAAAGCCAAAATCGCACGGGAGATGTAGCAGATCGACAGCAGCGCAAAGATCCATATTGAGGAGTGTGTACGTATGTATGTATGTATGTATGTATGTATGCAATGTACAGAAGTCGAATCCACACAGACTATGTACACATGCCTCCTCGCCCCATTCCCTGTCTCCTATCCCAATCCAGTCCCTATCCCAATCCAGTCACCCGTGATCTCGCACACGCTTATCACTAATTCTCGCGCCACTAGCAGGTGAACACCGCGGGGCCCGGGATGGTGTACGCCGGCTGTGGGCTCTGGTAGATGTTGACGAGGACGCCGGGATCATTGGCCTGGATTTCTTAGCAAAGACTCATTTGATTTCTTCACGGTCACGGGGAATACCATACCTTATAAGCACCCGGAATGCCGACGGTGCTCGGCGTCTTCGCGCCGGAGCCACCAGTGACGTTGATCTGCGCACACTCCATGTAGAACTGCGCGCCGCCGGTGCTTCCGGCGCCATGCAGGGCCAGCAGCTCGCCGCGGAGCAGATACTGGCCGTTTGCGATGCAGCTAGGGATAGTGATGGACTGCGTGCCCCCGTTCGCGATGAGCTTAGTGACAGCCCAAGTCTTGCTGGCGGTATCGTAGCCGTCGTGCGAGATCTTGAACCATCCGCCGCCGATGCCACTGTCGGTCTTGGCGTCGGTGACCTTCTTCATGTAGACCATCAAGGGGCCCTTGTGCGAGGCGTCGATGACATCGGAGGAGGAAGAGGTCAGGGTGTGGCGCCAGAAGACTTTGATGGTGGAGCCGGCGCTCACGGGAATGACGGTTGAGGTCGCCGTGGTGGGGTTAGGGCCGCCGTTGCAGGCCATGTATTGCGAGGTCACGTCCGTGATGGGACCGTCGTAGGAGGGGACGCGGATGCCGACGCCAACGCCGTAGGTGGTGCCGCCAGAGACCATCTGTGTCATGATGGTGTGCGCGGAGGCGCTAGTGAGGGCTGCTGCGGCGACGATGGAGGTTGAGACCTTCATGGTGAGAAAGAGGAAGTATGTACAGAGAGGAAAGTGTTGATGAGAGAGAGAAAGTTCGAAAAATGAGGAATATGAAGCTGGTATATGAATGAAAATACCTTCCAGGCATATCTATGACTCCATATTGGAGACCTCATATTGAAGACTCGACTCGCATCCATGGGCTCCCTCATCATGATTGTTGCTGGGAGTCTGATATGACCCCATCTCCAATTCTCCAACAACTTCTCCCATGACGACGTGGAGACAGCAAATCATGGCCAGGCGCATAAAGGTGTCCATCCTCAATAGCAGGCAGTTGTGTCGTGCAAATGAATATGAGCAGGGCCTGGAGAGCGGAGGCGACGGTCCGCCATATCAGAAGGCTGCTTATGGAAGGCGACGGGCGTCGATTGCGACGATCTCACGACCAGATCTGGGGGATGCTATTGTGATCATGGCACGGCTATTCTTCTTTAAAAATGCAAAGGGAAATAATAAAAATGAGTGAAACGGGCAATGCAAATAAATGGGAAAAATGAAAAATTAGGAATGAGAATGAAGAATGGAAAAGGGGAAAGGGAAGATGGGGAAGCGAAGCCGGCAAGGTCGCCCAAAAGGGTTTAGCGAGAATGAAGGAGGGTACGTCTCATCTCTGTTCACTGCTCTACTTCGTACAATACAATGCAATACACTACAATATTCGAATTCAGTATATACAGATTTGTAACACAATACTCTACACAACATTCTACACAGTACTCTGTTGGAGCGTGGAGAACCATCAACAAGTTACATATATACAATAACAATAACAATAACGACCTTGTCTACTACACGGACGTCAAAGCAAACTCCCCGCCTCCCCGTCTCCCCGCCTCTCCGCCATGGCAGTCAGCCAGTCAGTGCCATGTGGAGGGGCACAGGTGGAGTAGGAGGCACATATTATCATATATTATCATATCTCCGATACATTTGCCAAGGTACTTTATCCGGATCCCACATCAATATAAAACAGAAAACCCCACTACCCACTTGACGCCAACCACTTCAATATCCTTTATCCTTTGTCCTATTGCAAATCTTGCAAGTCTCATATCCTCTTCTGCTCCTTTTCATAACCCTCGAGGCCTAGTGGCTCTCTATCTCTCTCTCTATCCGGCAATTAAAGCAATCTGCATCCCAGCCCCGACTAAGATACAGTGCTCGCCTCTCCCAATGCCCTCTTGGCCACTCGTCGATAGTACTTCGGGTCATGGACGATCCAGAATGCTTGGAAAGTCCGCGTGATGGCTACTGTCATCTCTGACCAAGCCTGTACGGGAGATTTGGAAGAATTTTGTTTGGGAGAAGTTTGGAGGAGATGCGATGCTGTACCTGTTCTGTTCTGTACCTGTCCCGTTGAGACTTGTCCTGCGGAGGGAAGTCACCGATGCCTTATCTCCGATCTCATGGTTCCCCTTCGGTAACGTCATCCGAATATGTATCTCCTACTCGGTAGATACCTACATTTCTCCTCGTTTCTCGACCTGCTCCCTTTGTGCCGTCGTTCCCCGCATTTTGTTCTCATTAGACTTCCTCAAGGCTTGACTTCGTCCGCCAAGTATCCAATGCTGCTTACTGTTGGACACCTATGCATGTTATATAGTCGTCCCTTCTTCCATTTTCTTTCCTCGTCTGCTTGATGAATGCTTTGCCACCGTGAACGTCAATCGCAAAAATGAAGAGCTTCACGTATCTCTTCGGGGCTCTGGCCGCTGCCGGGACGGGTAGGCAACGAGATGCGATTCCGTTACGAGTTGAGCTAATTTCATGAAGCGCTTCAGGCCGTTTCTGCTCAGGGAGTTGCTGGTACCTATACGGATGCGGACACTGGAATCATCTTCCAAACGCAAACCATTCCAGATGGTGCAATCAACGAGGGTCTCAGCAACGGTGGATACACTGTCGGTATGGCATTGCCTGCCAATGCTGCCACGGTTGACGCCAAGGAGTATATTGGAATAATTGTGAGATATTCTTTCTCGAAATTCTATGAATGTTAGGGCTCATTATGACAAGATCGGTTCATCGCCCCAAGGGGAAAATACAGGATGGGCAGGATTCAGCCACGGCGGTGGAATGACCAACAACCTCCTCCTCATGGCTTGGCCGTATAATGGCAAGATATTGACTTCATTCCGTCAAGCATCGTGGGTGAAATCCGTCTCATTGCCTTATTACCAGCTGACGGAAGTAGTGGCTACGTGGCTCCAGAGATCTACACAGGCAACGCGGTGCTCACGCAGATTTCTGCAACTGTCAATGCCACCCATTTCAAGTTGATATATCGTTGTCAGAACTGTCTCGCCTTGGATTTGAGTGGAGATGCCGACATGACGCACTCAACTGGCGGTTTCTTCGTTCTTGCCTGGTGCCAAGCATTGCCAGCACCACTTACTCCAAGTGATCCCAACTCCGCTATTGTTCAGCACGACAATGGTATGGGGATTTTCGGCTATCCCGTAACAGACATGATTCAAGCAAACTACGACGCATGGGCAGCTTTGGCCACACCAACCACCTCTGCCCTACCCAGTGGTACACCTACAGCAATACCGACTACGTCTAAATTCCCCTATATCCCGGTTCCTACGGGAACTTACGACTATATTGTGGTTGGTAGTGGAGCGGGTGGTATCCCAATTGCTGACAAGGTTTCCGCCGCCGGCAAGAACACTCTTCTCATCGAGCGTGGTCCTCCGTCCTCTGGAAGATGGGGCGGAACCCGTCGTCCTGCGTGGCTGGCGGGTACCAATCTCACGCGCTTCGATGTCCCGGGTCTTTGCAACCAGATCTGGGTTGATTCGGCTGGCATTGCTTGCACTGATATTGATCAAATGGCTGGCTGCGTGCTTGGTGGAGGAACAGCCGTCAATGCTGCCTTGTGGTGGAAGCCAAATCCAGCGGACTGGGATTATAATTTCCCAGTTGGCTGGAAAGCAGCAGACATGGTTGGCGCCACCAATCGTGTCTTTTCGCGAATCCCGGGAACCGATGCGCCGTCTATGGATGGAAAGAGGTATCTCGAGCAAGGCGAGAATATCATTGCGGGTGGGCTCGCAAGCGCTGGCTGGAAGAAGGTTACTGCGAATAACGTGCCAGGCGAGAAGAACCGCACCTTCAGTCACACACCGTACATGTTTGCTAATGGCGAACGTGGTGGTCCAATGGCTACATACCTGGTTTCCGCAAATGCAAGACCGAACTTTCACATGTGGGTCAACACCACTGTGAAGAGGGTTATCAGAAGCGCTGGCCATATCACTGGTGTTGAAGTTGAGCCATATGCATCAGGCGGTTATACCGGCATTGTCAACGTGACATCCACCACCGGCCGTGTCATCCTCTCCGCCGGTACATTCGGTACCTCCAAGATCCTCATGCGCAGCGGCATCGGTCCCGCCGACCAGCTCGCCGTCGTCAATGGCAGCACCACCGACGGTCCCACAATGATTGACTCCAAGTATTGGATCAAGACGCCCGTCGGCGCCAACCTCGAGGACCACACCAACACCGACGTAGTCGTCTCCCACCCAGACGTCGTCTTCTATGACTTCTACGAGTCCTACAACACCCCCATCGTCGCGGATCGCGACGCCTATCTGAACCATCGCTCCGGCATCCTCGCCGAGGCGGCGCCCAACATCGGCCCGCTATTCTGGGAGGTCATCAAGGGCGCCGACGGCATCAACCGACAGCTGCAGTGGACCGCGCGCGTAGAGGGCTCGCTGGGCGCCCCGAACGGCAAGACCATGACGCTCTCGCAGTACCTGGGCCGCGGCGCCGTGTCGCGCGGCAAGCTGAGCATCAAGGCGGACCTCAGCATGGCCGTGTCAACCTCGCCGTATCTCCACGACCCGAACGATGTCGCTGCTGTGATCAAGGGCATCGAGAACATCCAGGCCGCCCTGAGCAATGTCGCGAACCTGACCTGGGTGTACCCGCCCCCAGGCACCAGCGCCGCCGACTTTGTCAATAACGTAAGCACTCCCCTCCTGTGCACCCGAGGCTTTGCTGACAGCAAGTAGATGGTCGTGGCCCCCAGCAACCGCCGCGCGAACCACTGGATCGGCACGGCCAACATCGGGACTGACGACGGGCGCGTGGGCGGCACGTCGGTGGTCGACGTCAACACCAAGGTGTACGGCACGGACAACCTGTTCGTGGTCGACGCGTCGATCTTCCCGGGCATGGTGACGACGAACCCGTCGGCGCTGATCGTGGTGGCGGCCGAGCGGGCCAGCGAGCGCATCCTCGCGCTGCCGCAGAATGCCGCGCAGGCCAAGTATGCGCAGTGTGGCGGGAATAGCTGGTATGGCAGCAACACGTGTGTGGCGGGGACCAGCTGCGTTTACTTTCACGATTGGTATAGCCAGTGTTTGTAGGGCGGGAAAGAGGGGATGGGAGGGGGAGGTGGAGGTGGAGGAGGGTATTTCGTGGGCAAGGTTTGTATATATCTTACGCTTCGGAAAATATAAATATCTGTTTATAATCATAGCATTCATTTCATGTGAAAAGTCATCGTTAGAGAAAACGCGCTTAGACTTTTATCCACCCTCTATTGTTAGACATAGTATTAGTAAACACTGTGGGCACAGAAGATCATATGAGAAAGCATATAGAATAGAGTCTAGCTAATGAATCTAACTACTATTTTATATGCCCTAAACAGGCACTAGTCAGCTATTAGACTAGAATGTAGGTGAATACTCTGCTCTAGATACAGATGTGAGACCTGCATGATCTCCGACATCTATTCAACACTCCCCCACATTATGAGAACCACATACCAGTCTTATGATGCCCCTAGAATAAAATAGAAAGTACGAGAATAACAAAATAGAGGCCTATAATTTAACCAAAATCCAAATGTAGGGCGAGCTGAAGATTTAGCTAATTCCCAAAAGTAGGCCGATGATTTAGCCAATTCTCAAGTGTAGGGCGGGCTAGTGATTTAGCAAATATCTGTTGCGCGAGGACATTTAGTTCTCACATATGCATGTCTCATATCATGCACCGAACACTGGAGCAGGATATTCACCTGCATTCTAGTCCAATAGCCGACTAATGCCTAAATAGGCACTGCCCATTTAGGCATATAAATAGTAGATAGATTCATAGTTAGCTAGAGTCTATTCTATATGCATTATCACACTTTTGCTTCCGTGCCCACAGTGCCTATCGATACTATGTTCAACAATATCTCAAATGCTTAAAAACAGAGAATAGGCCGATGATTTGGCCAATTCTCAAAAGGCAAGATTCTTAGACTGAGAATGCATGCTCTAGCTATCTTCATTCCCATCTGTATCCCTATCGACCCACTAAGACGGCCGACGCTCTAGTTTCAATTGAAAGCAACGCTCAATTGTATGCCCTCTCTTCTTGCAATGGTCGCAGGTAAGAATTGATCTCTTATCGTTGCTGTTAACTTTGCTGTTTTTTACGTTGTCTTTGCCTCTGCTGTGAGCATTAGGTATATCAAGTTGGAGATGTTAAGTTTTCGTCTCTCGTGAGAGGGTGGTGGGTGTAGGAGAATCTGTTGAACAAAATGATGAATCCAAAGATGATAAAAATGATTGAATTAAATTGAACTACCTAAACTATGGAGCTCTATTTGTATTAAATAGAGCGTCTGAAAAGAGTGTGTTTGCATGAGGGGTAATTGAGAACCCTCATGCACCTAAGCCCTTTCCCTCCCGCGAGCCATTTTCTCATGGGACCTATCACTAAACGGAGGATTCAAACAGAGCCAACTTCTATTCAACTCATAAGACTAAATTATATTTTTAAGTCTAAAAATAATTAAGACTTCCTTCCTCATTGTTAGAAAAAGAGGGTGGTGCCTAAGCGGCACTAGGGAATTCTCATATATTCATGAGAATGCATGAGAATCTTCACATTATGCATGGATGGTTCCATGCATGCTTCCATTGGCTTGTTTGAGCCTTTGTCATAACCATCTATATTAAGGAATAGATGGTCTATAGCATAGTTAGTTAATTAATCATTTCTATTCATCATATTCTACTGTCTACTGCTTTTGACCCTCATTATATAAGCATTCTCCCTAGCTTGGACGCAAATTGAATTTGAACAGTAAACCCTATAGTAAACCTTATAGCAAACCTTAAAGTTAAATAGAATACTAATTTAAAACAGAATATTTGTCTCGTGAATATTTAATACGGTCGACGACGGCCATCGTTAGAAGCGCTCATCTGTCCCTGTCTTGCCTAATCCATTTAATTATCTAAGTTGCAAGCTCCGACGACTGCCATTAAGGAAGGAGCGCCCGCTCCTCTGTCCCTGACCATTTAGTTATCTAAGTTGAAGACTTTGAAAATGTCTTCTCCAACCTCTCCCAATTTCGCAGAGAAGGACGAGATCCTCGTCCCCATTGATGCAGAAATGTTAGAACAGAAGCGCCTACTTGGGCCCATTATTTCCAGACGCCGGAAGATTCACCCAATGCTCTTGCGTTCAGACGGTCGAGTCGACGACATCGACCCGGGATTTGATGCGACAGTCGAGATCCCAGCATTCCGGGAGAGTTCCGAAATGCTGCAATATCTTGGGTTTGACGAGCCCAAGGCGCATGAGATCTGGAAAGTCTGGAAGGAACTTGGACCTGACGGTCAACTAAAAGATTTTGTCGACTTTGCCATGGCATTTGCAGACACGGCGGACGTCTGGGATAACCAGGATTCGGAATGGACACAGCATATGGAGCAATTGGGGATCAATCTCCAGACGATCGATGCAATAATGCATCCAAGATACAAAGAGATCCGCCTAACTTGCAGCTGCAATTATTGGGTTCGGGATACGATACAGGGGCGACATGAGGTCCTGCTTGCATTGCAGAGGACAAGTCAAATTCGAGGGGAGCGGCTGCAGGAAGCATGCGAAGATGCTACTGGGAAAGGAAAATCGGGGGGGACCAAAACCCAGGAATTATCTTCATCGTCGAAGAAGGACAAGCAGGCTGGTGCAATGGAAGGGAATGGGAGCGGGACTCCAGACAAAAATAAATACAGGACGTCGAACGCTGTTAAACAGCAGCCCTTGCCGAGTACTGCACCTGGGAAAACGACTTTGTGGAGAGGAACGTCTGAAGAGCGCCTACAACGAGTAAAGATAGCATGGGCCCAAGGCCATGTTGACTTGGAGGGTAGCATGTCCCGCGGACCTATGGATTTCCAACCTTATGGACTATACTTAGCTGTTCATCACGAAACGGCGGTAGAGTATGCTGGATATGCAAAACATAGAGGCCAAGGCCTGCCTGTCGTTATGAGGATCGATATCCCAAACAACATACTTGAAGACATGGAGCCCACAGTTCTCACCTACGGGGATGACTGGCGGCAGCTTGTCTTCCACACCCGTCGCAGCCAACGATCCGACTTGCCTAAGCACCTACGTCTGCGGTGCCGAAAGCCTCTGTTAATCGGTCCGATACTCAAAACGCATACCATTGGCGTCTGCAAGATGAAAAGTTGGGAGGAGATCACAGAGGCAAATTTGGCGAACTTTGAGAAAGATGGGAAAACGGTGATTGGCATCCAGTATGCACTGAGTGACGAGGCCGTGCAAGACAGACTGCAAGGAAGTGGAAATGGCATAGATATTGAGCTCCGGATGGCAGGGAGTGGAGTGAGTCTGCTACCTGTTATTTGTCATTCCGTGGCTGACTGGTGGGGTACAGGAACTGTGGATCTGAGTGAGTACAGAGGCCGTTTGGGCTGGTGGGGTTCTCGGTAGGATGGGTAACTTGTGCGGGAAAGTCGAGGAAGGGAATGAGGATGTACGACGGTTGGACGGAAGAGGAGGAGCAAGAGGGAGGGGGGATTGGTGTCATCACTGCTATCCATGGATAGCAGGGGGCAGTCGTCAGTGTGCGGGAGACATGGGGGGTTGGTGTCATCACTAATATTCATGTATAGCAGGTGGCAGTCGTCGGGATAGAGACGCGATGGGCAGTAGAGAAACGAGGAGCGTGTAGAAGGGATATTTATAGCTGTGTTGTAGAATTAAGCTGTGAACATGGAGCACGCAAGCGCCTGAATGATAACATGTTGATGACGTAGAGACCAACCAGCCTTTAAAGATTAAAATATTTTAACAGTGAAAGCTCACTTATGATACAAAGTTCTAGTGAAGGATAGAGATTCTTTAGGGTAGGATAGTCGCGGAGCTAGGGCGACTGTGATGAAAGTGATTTGGGAAAAGGAAAGGCTAGACGCGGTGTATTCTAGGATGATTCATCTTGCTTCGGCCACAAGCTATGACTATTTCCTCAGAGTCATCACATATGCCCAATTCAACTCTATACGCAAGAATGCATCATACTCCATTTGTCCTATCATACAGTTGCCTCATGTGCCGCTCCATTTATGAAGTAGTATGCATTCCCTCCTGACCCTGTTGATACAATCACCTTCGTTGAATCATGTCTCTTATCTCCGCCTGTAGTAGCCTCTTTGCCTTCACCTCGGACTTCACCTTGGACTTCACCTTAGACTGTGTCCATATTCGTATCTTCTTGGTAGCCGCCGCAGCGCTTTAGCACCATGTTCTTCTTGGCTTCGCGGGGTCTCTAGGGAACGATGACCTTTGGCAGAGCGAGTAGGTCATGGCGCTTGTTCCTAAACCATGGTTAGCAAGCATCATATACACAAGTGTGTAGACTTACTTTGGAATAATAATAGGGCAGTTGCGGAATATAGCTTCTAGAGAGCGCAGCTTTCTCTTCTTTGTGTTTTTTCGAATATCATCTCCAGCACTACCAAGTAAGTTGTACTCAATATGTGGGCTGATCTTAAACACCGTGTTCGATTGGCCTAGTCTCTGAGCGAGCAGAGATCGAATTCCTCTCTCAACTACAGCTGATTCAATGTTCGCTTTAACATCTGCACCCGTCCAAACGATGCTTGGATCAATCGAAAGTAGTATGAGAAAGTGGAGCCGACTTTGGTCGAACGTGTGTCGTTCTGAAAGCTCAAGTTTCAAGTAGTCGGCCTTAAACTTTGCAGCGAGCTGAGCTCTGAGGTGCATTGTGTCATCTGGTGTATCCCTATCATCATCTGTATCACAATCGTGGGTAGGATTAGGGTTGGCATCTGCCATTAGGTCATCCACTTCCTTTAGGACCATGCCATCTTCTTCCTCCTCCTCAGATTCGTCTAGATCTTCTAGAGTAGGTTTATAAAGTCCATCCTTCGTGTCCTCTTTGTCGTCGCTAGCACCTTGGTCTTCGTCGTCCTCCATTGTTAAGTCTCCTCTTGCTCCAAATTGCTTAGCAACATAGTCTGGACGACTGCGAAGTCTTCCCTCCAGCTCATTGGCATCCATTTTGAGATCTAGATCTTTCAACATGGGTTCATCAATGATAGGCAGTGCTGGCGATGGCGGAGCAATATCAGTAAGACTCTCATCGAGAGGTCTGCATGGGCGCCCTCGAAGTAGCTGGCGACCAATGTCACTATCATGCGCTGCTCGAACTTCATCCATGGTAGTATTAATAACATGTGCACATGCATCAAAGGCCTCTGCGGTTTGCATGCGGACGACAACCTCGTGGATGGCTTTGTCTATCTGACGTTGCTCGCGGTAGCCATCATGTGAATTTTCAGTAAAGAGGCGGCTGACTAGTACCTTCCAAAGCTGAGAGATCTAATGTTGGGTTAGTCTGTAAACCATGGATAGCAAGAGGGCTGTACTTACACGAGCTGGCCGATGGATAGCTTGGAATTCAATAGCAGCATTAATAGCTGAAGTCGCCACAATGACACGGCGGCACGCCTTATCCATGTTGGCTCCTTGCGAGTTGACCTGATACATAGCAATGAGGACAACAAGGTCCGAATCCACGTCGTTAAACTCCGTGTTAAGATCAGCTCGCTGTGCATCACTTAGGCCGCTATGCATTGTCTCGCATCGTATATAGAGCGCCTTGCAGAGTAATTCGTAGAAGTATGCGCATATTGGGATATCTTCCGTGATTAATATCTTCTTAATCCGGCCATTCTCTAGCTCAAGAGCCCAAGTATTAATCTGATCGAGAATGTACCTTGCCTTTGGCGACCCCCAAGTGAGGTGTTTCATCATGTCTAAGGCTGTCTCAAGTGGTCCGTCGCTGTTAAAGTGTGTGGCATACGCCAAATGATGTCCAGTAAAACCAGAGGCCCGAAATTGCTCAAGGTGGACTACTGTATCAGTAAGCGGCTGTTTCTTGTTCTTAGCCTGCGACAGGATATAGTTGAAGCGTGATAGGATCACTGAAGTCGAGTTGATGGTCATTCGGCGTAGAGGTGCCACAATTGGGGGAAACGATTTTTTATCATTTCCCTTGCCGTCTAGGTCTCTGCCGTCCTTGTTACCAATCCAGTTGGCAATAGCCTCATCGTAGAGCCTATAAACTATGATTAGCTATATCCACGGATAGTAATGAGGGCCATACTCTGCATCACGCTGATGCCATCTCTGCATCTCTGCCCCCTCATCTTCCATGTATTTGAGCTGCACAGTTCCAACATCAACTCGAGGCATGAGACCCTTGAGCGGAAGCAGGTCCCCTTTAGCATTGAGAACAAGCGAGCTAGCGCATAAGCGCCGCACACACATACTTTGTTCCATATATGGGTAATACTGATTGATGCGTCTAGTGTCGCCAGATCGGAGCAGCTTCCTCATAGCTCCTGGGTGAGCGCCTAGGAGGGATTGCCACTGGGTCTTATCGAAGTCCTTTAGAACATCAAAAGTATCAAGACTTTCTTCGTTCCAATGTTCATCCATCCAATCTTTAGCACCCTTAATCCCCTTCATGTCATCTGAAATCGATGGCCATAATATCCTCAGCTGGCCGTACACGTCCTAAGTAGGTTGGGTTAATACTCTGCTGTAAACCATGGATAGAAGAGTAGCTAGACTTACTAAAGAGTTGTTTTGCACAGGTGTGCCAGTGATGATGAAATTCATTCGAGCTCGAATCTGGGCTACCGCCTGGTGCACCTTAGTATATGGGTGTCGCAGTCTGTGGCCCTCGTCAAGGAAGGCCATCCCAAAGACATCATCCCAATGAGACAACCAAACCACAGGGTCACCCTCTTCCTCAGGAGCAATTTGGTCTAGGGTCCTCTTTGCTAACGTGTCATAGCTAGTTAAGATGACAGTTCGTGAAGCCTTCTCATCCTTCTTGTCGAAGATATATCGGAGATGTTGTGGGAATGCTGACAGATCATGTGGCGCCTTTCTCATCATCTGGGAAGATAACCAGTGCTTTCTCTGAGCAGCGTTTATTGGAGTGTCGCCATATCCTACAATGAGCGTTATATCCTTAAAGAGATCCTTAATGGCTGTTCGCCATTGTTCAATCACTATGCCTGCAGGAGCTACGACGACGATTGGGCGGTGATCCGCCATCTGGTTACGACAATGTGTGATGAAGAATGAGATGAACAGTAGACTAGTGAAGGTCTTGCCTAATCCCGTCGAATCGATTAGAAAGCCACCACGTCTCGGCACTTGTTCAAGCGGCTTAAGACGAAGCTTTAGATCTTCGTCATTTGTTGGAATGTTGCCAAATGCCTGGAGGCACATCCATAGCGCTCCATTAATTTGGTTGTCGAGAGCCTTAATCTTGACATTAGGAAGATTGCGTAACGTGTACTTTGACAGAGTGGCCGCCTTGTCGTGAAATGAGTGCCATTCTGCACCTAGGATCCTCCTACAGAGGTCCATTTCTGGCCCGGTCAAGGACTCGTCTCCCGTGAAGAATGACTGGAGCTCGTAATATCTCTCTAGCTGTTCTGGTGTCATTGCACCATCTTCCTATAACAGTTTAGCCTAGTCCTGCTAACCATGGATAGCAATAGCACACTTACAGAGACATCTGCGTCAAGAGTTGCAGTTTGTTGCTGTTCTAACAATTCATCAAACTGTTGAAGAACTGCAGGCGCTATGCCGCTCACTTTCGTGTGTATAGGCTTAGCTGTGTGACCTGATTTTGGTAGACCCTCGATGACCTTCCTAATACATTCTCGCTTCCCTTCAGGCGTCCGGGGATCTATCCCCATGTGCCATTTTAAAATCTTGTCGGTGTCTTGCCCACACACCGCCTCTGGGGTAGGCATTCCCTTGATCCCAGCCGTCTTGCCTTTGCGAAGGAGGTCGTCAATATAGCAAATCTTAGACTTCGCAACACCTGGATCCTGGCCTTTGTTTCCACCTGTAGTACAAAGTCCATCTGCTGTGCTTGGTAACTGCGAATCTTGCTGCATCGGTAGTGTTGTAGGGTAGGTGCCACTACCGAGGACTGTGTTGGATTCGTCGAGATCCATCGCATCAGGATCACCCACATCTCCTCTCTGGGGAATTTGCAGAGGGCTTAGAAGGCGAGGTAAGCGTAACGGAGTGGCCACATCTTGCTCTACAGCAGCAGCGACATCTGCCATGGTTGCCTCAAAACCAATTGCTCCAAGGTCCTCATATGGGTACTCCCCATCCAAATCCTGAAGTGGCCGAAGGGAGTATCTAATCTCAAGATCCCAAGCGGCTTCTTTGGACCATGGCTCAATTGTTTGGAGGACAGTTGTCCATGGCGCCACATGTTGTAGGTCGAGTTGGTCGAATAGAACCAGGAGTTGGGTTTCCTCTAAACCATGGATAGCAGGCAGGCCCTCCGTTGTATTGACGGTCCTTAATACCTTCCACAATGTGACACGGTGAAAATCAACTTTTAATTGGTTAAAGTTGAGAGACCGTCGTATAGCATCTCGCCATTGGATATCAAGTCTGAAGAGGGAAGGACTCAGTTGCGTCAAGAGCAAGATCCTGTCACTTGGAAGTTGCTACCCCTCGTCCTCAATGAAGTCCTCTGTATGCTGCCGCATCTGGCGGCCAATCTTGTTGGCCACAGTTACACGGACTAGTGTAATATCCTGTTGCTTCTGGACTGGCGTAGCAATGATGTCGCCTAAGATGCCGTTGGTGTTGCGGGATTGAGCGGACATCCAGTGCGGCACCTCGAATGATTGGATCTGCCTATTGGCTCTATCCGTCCATGGAGTCTTTGATGCAGCGAAAAAGGACCTCCATCTCGATGGAGATGACAACACATTCTGCCAGAACTTGATGACTGAATACACGCGTCCGAACTTCTCCATGTGATGTTCTCCAAACTCCTCAAAAGGGCCAAGCTTTGGGAGAACAAGGTCAACAGTCGAGACATCTGGTAGGTTGAACGGGTGTTTGCCTTTCTTCTTCTCCTTGTTGTGCCCATCTAGTAAATCCTTTAGCTCAGTACTGAATTGAGAAGTATTAGTGCGAAGAGCACCGTGATCTTGGAGCATTTGCGCTAGATGATATATAATTCCGGCGGCAAGGTTGGCTAGGTCCTCCTTCTCCTCGTGTATGCCCTCTTCACGTCGCATTTCATAATTTGTAGCCAACTCAGTCATTGAGCCTAGGAATTCGGCGGAGCCATCTAGGTGATTCTCTAGCTCTGCTAAAAGGTCGGTTGCTGCTCTAATTGGCTTGCCCTTGAGAAACTTGGTGAAGAGAAAAACGGCTTGGAGCACTGGGGCTGTGCAGAGCAGTCGATGGAATTCACGGGTGTGTTGAAAGCCAAGGTATGCAGCCATGGTAGGCAATGCTGATCTAGACAAATCGTGCAAAGAGTCGCCTTTGGCCCATTTGACCAGCTTCTCCTGGGACTTGGGCTTTCGGCCCATCTTATTAGACTTTGTCTAACATGATATTAGTACAGTCCTGCTAACCACGGATAGAAGGGTCCACATACGAGTCCTGAATCGCCCTCACTTGTACTCGCATCGTCGCTAACATCTGGGCTCAACTGCTGTAGTGAAGTGTCTAGCCTCCGACGCTTTATGGTGGACTGGACAATTAGGGATTCCTCTCCAGTTGGCTGAGCTGGGGTAGATGGTTCTGCGTCGCTCATCGGTGTTGTGACTGGAATTGTAGGTGAGGGCGACGTTCTGTAGACTTTGCGCTTCCCACTCTTCTTTGAGGGAGTCATCTTGTCTGCCTGTTTATGTGTTAGTTGATGGATGTCTGGAAACCATGGATAGCAAATTTATAAACTAATGAAACGTGATGATAAAGTGACGTTGAGACGACCTCACCGTTCCAAAGGCTGGGAATAGGCTCAAATGGCTGTATGGAGGCGTATTAGGTATATTTGCGTAGTAAAACTGTTAAAAGATGATTCTAAAAGGTGTAGAGGTGTGGATGAATTGATTTGATGATGGCTTTGAGTACTAGAGGTGACAAAGGTGTGATATGTTGTTGTGAGAGGGATGTTGTGAGAGAGATATTGTGAGAGATGTTGTGAGAGAGATTGAGATCTAAGATCTTACAGTTAGTAAATATGCTTTTTGAACAACTGAAGGACATGTAGGATAACGATGAAATATATAGCTCAAATAGCTAGAGTATTCAGACTTACTTATTGCTTGATAGTATTCTATATGATGAAGTTGAGTAGTTTGTGTATTAGTAGGTTAAGTGCAGAGAATAGATCTGTAAAACGAAACAAAAGCTGTGTGATCTTAAAGTTAGCAAATATCAGTGTTCGGCACGGATACCAATGTATCCGGATACTCTTGGCATATCCGGATACATATACCTACCCGTAGACATTTGAAAAGTATCTGGGGTATCCGGATACTTGAGGATATATATCCGGATACATGCTAAGTATAGCCAAGCATAGCCAAGCCATATTTTGCCAACGTCGTGAGACTTTTCTTAATGTTGTATGTAGTGTGAATTATCCTCAAAATGAGTGACTCTTCGTTATCAGACGTGCCAATTGATCTTCATAGCTGTAGCGGCTATGATACTCATGATGAGCTAGTCTTACTACCACTACCTACCCCTATTCTACCGCCTCTGCCTCCACTGCTCCGTCTACAGCCTCTAGGACCAATGCTGCCACTAACGACATCAATACTATTTACAAAGCACTTATATTCACGATTAATACTTAACAGCAATCCGCCGCTACTCAAAATGACCTGCCTACAACCAAATTGTAGATACTCGCCGACGCCTTAACCCTTAAGCCAGAGCTCAACAGGCAATCTTTAGAAGCACTATACCCAAAAGCATCCAACAATAGCATATACAATGAAAAGTGGCAGAAATACACCATCAAGCCCATCAAGTAGCGCATCATCATTTTTCGAGCCACGCAATACACAAATCTAGCTAGCTAGAGCATCGAAGGATATAGCCAAATACCGAGAGATTTTACTCTCATTTGTGGTATTAAACAACCTATCTTTACGACTTGTTGAGAGCTATTCATTTCGACAATTAGTACATTTCCTAAACCCAACTACGCTATTAGTTTCATCACGAACACTACACTGGGAGCTACAACGCCAATTTATACATCATCGAGGGAGATTGCAAATAGAGCTTCATGCTCATATTATAAATGGAGGCCGGATATCTATAACAACAGATGCATGGTCTACCTAGAACTATACCGAATACGCTACTGTTACAGGTCATTAGATTAATGAGAAGTGGCAACAACGGTCAGCATTGCTAGATGTAGTACATCTTCAAGAGCCTATTCATAGCGGTGAATACTTAGCTCAAGAATTAGCAAGAGTGACGGATAGCTTGAATATCATAGGTGCAATATTTACGTGTACACGGGATAATGCATCTGCAAATACAGTTATGCTCGTAGAATATGAGAAGTTGGCTAGAGATTATCAAACGTTAACTCAACAGCCTTAGACATTTACTGTAAAAGAAGGAGATGTCCAATGCATTGCACATATTATCAATCTCGCAGTTCAAGCTGCTCTTAAGAGCTTAAAAGCCGACCCAAATACAGAGATAGAGGCATACCGTTATGAGCAAGGTGCAGCTCATATTCCATGGACTATGGATTCTCATGCAGAAGTGTCAAATACTCTAGCAAAATTACGAAGACATATTTATGTGTTTCGGAACCGGCGAGCATGGAAGGATGCCTTGCAAAGGCAGGCTCAAGCTGCAGGCTTAAAGCTATGTCAATTATCACTTAATATGCCTGTACGCTAGAATTCAACATATCATATGCTTAAGAGTGCTCTTAAACTTAAGATACTAATTATAGCAGTTTGTACAACACAGCAACTTGATATTAGCATGAAGGATATTATGTTGACTATAGAAGATTAGGCTACAATTAAGGCTCTTGAACTCCTGTTCTTAATATTCCTTAAGCCGTTAAGACGGTTGCAAAGTAGTACATATCCAACCCTTAACTTTGCTATTCCTCTTTATCTAAAGATGATAAATAAAGTTAAGACGATGCAACAAGATCTTAGTGAGCAATCTACAATCGGAATTGCATGTGGAGCTGCTCTTTAGAAGCTTAATGAGTATTATACTCTTGCTACAAATCAACAATGCAAGCACTCAGCTGTTGCTACAATTTGCGACCCACGGATGAATCATGGAGTATTTAAGAAGATATATCTAGACAGTATAGATGATGCAAGAAGAGCATGGGCAAGGGCACAATTTGAGGATGTTTGTAGAACATATTAGAGACGGGAGTATCACCTTGATACAGAGCGTATTGAGCGTGAAGCAGCTCTTGCAGATATATCAAATGATACAAATATAAGAGAGCAAGAGCCGGATTCTGATGAAGACCTATTTGCATCAGAGGGTATAGCATTTCAGAAGCCAGAATGGAGGCGGTGGATGCTTGAACTAAGGCCTGGTGAGCAGACGGACATCCTCAAATATTGGTCTGCAAAGCAATACCAATATCCAACTATTGCCCGTATTGCTCGTGACCATTTAGCAATTCCGGCAACATCTGCAGCATCAGAACGGGTATTTA